>ERZ1027039.147-NODE-147-length-30302-cov-5.712732_pt1 | contig 30302 bp, 20 predicted proteins | sample MGYA00519438_ERZ1027039 | MGnify/ENA primary metagenome ERZ1027039 (study PRJEB26926, sample SAMN06164810) | human gut metagenome | biome: ENVO:00009003; feature: ENVO:2100002; material: ENVO:00002003 | host: Homo sapiens | place: USA | collected 2012 ...
GGCATCATCACGTCGGCAATGACCAGATCGGGCATCACCTTGTCGATGGCGTTCAGCGCTTCCTCGCCGTTGGCAGCCCCGACGACTGAAAAGCCGTTCAACCCCAGAAACGCGCTCATCATCCGCTGCAGCGGCGCGTCATCCTCAACCACCAGAATCGTAAACATGGCGGAAACCTCCTTGTGCTGATGCTTCTATTATATCACATCGACCGCAAAGCATCAATAGGATTCAGCCGTGAAGCCTTGCGCGCGGGTGCCCAGCCGAACAGAATGCCGACCGAGGCGGAAAACACGAACGCCAGCGTGATTGCGCCTGCGTTGAGCTGGAAGGGAATATCCAGCGCCATTGCAATCATCCACGAGACGAGATTGCCTACCAGTATGCCGATGAACCCGCCCATGAGCGACAGCATGACCGATTCCATCAGGAACTGCATTTGAATCAGCCCCGGACGCGCGCCGAGCGCCTTGCGCAGGCCGATTTCCGTCGTCCGCTCGCTGACGGAGACGAGCATCATGTTCATAATGCCGATGCCGCCAACCAGCAGAGCAATCGACGCAATGCCCGCCAGCATCGTCGTCATCATGCCGGTGATGCTGTTCATCGTATCCAGCAGGCTGTCCAGATTGATGATGGAGTACGCGCTGTCGCGGTAGTTGAACGCGCTGTCCAGCAGCTGTTTCACATTGTCGACGGTTTCGGAGGATAACGACGAGTCCTTCAAGTACAGCGTCAGCGACCGCACAGTGTTTGAGCCGCTCAGCCGCATGGCCGCCGGATAGGGGATAATCGCCTTGCCGCCGTCGCTGCTGGCAGACATGGCAGACATCAGGTCGCTTCCGCTGTCCTCGCTCAGCACGCCGACGACGGTGAACTGCTGCCCGTGCAGAATCAGCGACTGCCCCAGCGAGTCTTCGTTCGGGAAGGCAGCGGACGCCAAGGTCTGGTCGATGATGCAAACATGGCTCGAACGATCCATGTCAATCGCCTTCAGCGCCCGACCGCGCCCAATCAGGTCATCCTGCGCGGAAAAATAGTCGCTGCTGCGCCCCTCCAGCGTTACATCCTCCACAAGCTGACCGTCCTGCGCGGCATAGGTGCGCAGGGAGACATTTGGGTCAACACCCGCCACATTGTCCAGCGCAGCAATGTGCGCGAGGTCGCTTTCGTTCAGCCCATGCTTGATGGCCGTGCCGCTGATGCTTACGCTCACTTTGCCTGCGCCCAAGGCAGAGAATTGACTCGTGATTTCGCCCGTTGCGCTGCCGACCGTCGTAATCAGCGCGATAATCGCTGTCACGCCGATGATGATGCCCAGCATCGTCAGGAAGGTGCGCATTTTGTTGCCGCGGATGTTCTGCCACGACATGCGAATGCTCTCTTTAAGCATCTTCCACCACCCCTTCACTGATTTCGCCGTCAAGGATGCGCACAATGCGCCGCGCGTGGCGGGCAATCTCAATGTCATGCGTAATCATGATAATCGTGCGCCCCTCGTCGTTCAGGTCATGGAAAAGGCTCATCACCTGCCGTCCCGTCGCCCGGTCAAGCGCACCCGTCGGCTCGTCCGCCAGCAGGATGGTCGGGTTGTTCGCCAGCGCGCGGGCAATCGCGACGCGCTGCTGCTGTCCGCCGGAAAGCTGGTTCGGAAAGTGGTGCATCTTGTCCTTCAAACCGACGCGCTCCAGCATTTGCTGCGCCCGCGCGGCGCGCTCGTGGCCGCTCATACCCGCGTAAATCAGCGGAAGCTCCACGTTTTGCAGCGCGTCCTGACGCTGAAGCAGCTGGAACGACTGGAAGATGAACCCGATTTCCTTCGACCGCACGCGCGCCAGCTCCGATTCGCTCAGCGCGGATACGTCCCGCCCGTGCAGGTGGTATGTGCCGGATGTTGCCGTGTCCAAACAGCCGATGATGTTCATCAGCGTTGATTTGCCCGACCCGCTGGGGCCAAGAATGGCGACAAATTCGCCCTTGTCCACTTGCAGGTCAATGCCCTTCAAAACCGTCTGCTGTTCATCGCCCATTTTGTATGTTTTGACGATGTTCTCCATCGTCAGAATATTTTCCGCCATGGTGAATGCCCCTTTCCGTCAATAATGCATCATGGGCATTTCCATTGGGTTCTTCACGGGAATCAGCACCGCTTCGCCCGTGCGGATGCCGTCGACGATTTCGACAATCGAGCCGTTGTTGATGCCCAGTGTCACGCGCTGCTGTACAATATCGTCCTTGCGGTCGTAGCAGTAGACGAACGGCTTGCCGTCCGAATCGTACTGAATCGCGTCAATCGACACGGTCGTAACGTTCTTCACGCTCTGGTACAGCACGCGGATTTCGCAGCTCAAGCCCATGGCGAGCGTTCCGTCCTGCGGCACGGTCATCGTCACCTCGTAGTACGCCAAGTCGCCGGATACGGTTGCTTCCTGCGCAATGCGGGTGATGGTGCCGGTGAGCATCTTGCCAGTGGACAGCACGGTCACATCCGCCGCCTGCCCGACGGAGAGTGCCGGACGGTCGTATTCATCCACGTTGAACACAATCTGCGGATTGCTGTAATCTGCGACACGCAGCAGCTGCTGCCCCATGGTTACCTCGTCGCCTTCCTCGACGTAGAGGTTCGAGAGCGTTCCGTCCATCGGCGCGCGTGCCGTGCCGCCGCTTGAAAATTTGAGGATAATGTCGTTCTTCTTCACCACGTCGCCCTCGGAGAACAGGCACTCTTTGACGGTTGTTTTTGCGGTGGAGGTGACGATTTGGCTGTCCTTTGTCGACAGGTTGCCGGAAAAGGTGTAATAGGTGCTGATGTCCTGCGTGCGGGCGATTTCCTCGCTGTAAGCCGCATTTTTCCGTCCGCCCGCAAAGAGGTAAACGCCGCCCGCAACGAGCGCAAGCACGACGATGATGGCAATGATTTTCCCGGTCTTCTTCATAGTTCCTTTGACTCCTTCCATCTCATGGATGTTCCGGAAGCAATTATGACACAATTGGATGAAGCCAATGTGAAGTTACGAGGAAGCGAAAATGAAGTTTGCCGGGAACAAAAAAGCCCGTGACGATTTTACGTCGCCACGGGCAGGGGATTCGAGGATTAGAAGTCCAAATGCAGTTCCACCGGACCGCCGATGAGGTTGCCATCGGTATCCATCAGGCGGAAGATGATGAGGTTCACGGTGTGCTGTCCATTCAGCGCGTCCGCGGGGACGGTCAGCGTCATCTGCGTGCCGTCCGCATTCCACGCGGTTTCCCACGCTTCGGCAATGTCCATGCCGACAGCGTATTCACCAGTGCGCAGCGCTTCGGAGAAGGTCAGCGTGATGGTCAGCGCGGTGTCCGACAGTGCCGCTTTGCCGGAAACGGTCGCGTCAAAGGCGGTCACGGTCTTTTCGGGCGCTTCGGGGCGGGTGATGGTCTCGCCGCGTTCAAGCGCCTGCCGCTCTTCCAGCGTATCCGGAATCGCGGGCCACACCTGCGAGAAACCGTTGTTGTAGCGCTCAGCGTTCCAAGAAATCGGCTTGGTGAACAGCGCAGCATCCTGCTTGCCGTTGTTTTCAGCGGAAGCGGCAATGTCCGCCATCGAGAACTCGAAGGTGTATTCCGGCATGGAGACAAACTTCAGGTTCTTCACCTTGAAGGTCTGCGAAGCATCCCAGCCGGCGTTTGCAATGCGGATAAACAGCGCGTCGTGGAACAGAATGCCGTATTCCAGCAGGCTCGTGTCTTCCGGCACCACACGTTCAGGGGTGAAAATCATAGAAGCGGGTTCGGTTTCGCTGCCGATGTAGACCAGCGGGGGATTCTCCTTCGTGTTCGCCAGACGGGACGCGAAGCCCAGCACGCGGTTCTCTTCGCCCTCGTCGCCCTTCGTCGTGCCGTGACGGAGCGCGTCTGCCAGCGAAACGGCGGAGAAGTAGACGCTGTGCGCCGCCTTGTCCGTGCCGACGGTGCGCAGTTCGTAGCGCCCGTAGACGGACTGTTCAGCAGTCAAGGTGAAGGTGAACACGTCACCCTCGTGCGAAGCGGCGGCGACTTCCCTGCCGTCCGGCAGCACCAGCACCACGTCGGGCGCGTCGGAATGCGCGGTAATGGTAACATTGTGGTTCGTCAGGAAGGTTTCCTGCGCCGTCCACAGCGTGTACTTGCTTTCGGCAGACCACGGGATGTAGGAAGAATTGATGTCAAACGGGTAGTCGTTCAGTTCGCTGATGGTTGCGTAATCCGCCGCCGGGTAGGACATGCCGGAAATGCCAGTGCCTTCCGGGAACAGATCCTTCACATGCAGCAGCTTGTCGTCCGTCTGCTTGAATTCGCGATCCATAATCGCCAGCGCAAAGCAGAAGTCACGCGGGTAGAAGACGTGGTCACTCTGGCGGGCACGAACAGCAATGTTGTTTTTCTCGATTTCCGTCGTGCCGACGAAATCGTAAACCTCTTCTGCTGCAACCATGCTGGCGACAGCGCCTTCATTGCCCAGCCAGTGGGTGTCGATGCCTGACACGGTGAAGAAGGGGCGCGGCGCAACCAGCGCGATGATTTCCACCGGGTCAAACGGAATCTGGTTATCACGGGCGACGAACATAGCTGCCGTCTCCGGGAACCAGCTGTTGCCCTTGCCGTAGGACACGGTCGGCACTTCGGTCTTGCCGTATACACGGTCAGCCTTGGCGTAGGCGGAGTTGTTGAAGTTGAAAATCTTGCCTTCCACCTTGTAGCGGTAGCTCTGGATGCCCGAACCGCCGCATTCGCTCGGCACGCAGATACTGATGCGGTCGTCAAACGCCGAGGTGAACATGGCGGCCTTGCCATAGCGGGAATGACCCGTGATGACGGTCTTCGCCGGGTCAAGGCGAACCAGCTCGCCCAGCGTCAGGCTCGTGCCCTCTGCCGTGTTTTCCAAGGCGGTCACAATCTGACTGGCCGCCCAGCTCCACGCCATCAGCGCGCCGGATGCGTGCTTGTAGTCGTTCGCGTCGTAGGGGTAGAGCGCGGTGTACACGCCAGCACGGTCAATGCCGTCATCCGCATTGGAGTCATCGGGGTAAATGTCAGTGGCTTTGAACGTCACCAGACCGTAGCCCTGTCCGTTCAAGTTCGCAGCAGAGAATGCGGAGGTACCGCCGATATCAATCACGAACGGTACTTGATCCTTCTCTTCGTCCCAAGCCGCCAGAATCTGCGCATCCGTGGGCACATTCAGCTTCGCGATGAAGCTCGCCTTTGCGCCCGTTTCCGGATTCGTGATGGTAATGACCGCCTGATACACGGGGCGCACACGGGCGGGGATGGTTTCCTCGGTAATCGCGCCGGTGGTGTTCACGAACACCGCGTCGCCTTCCGTGCTCCACGGCGGTTCGCCAATGTAGTGGACGGAGTAGCCCGCGTTCCACGCCTCGATGGCAAGCTGCTTGGCTTCCGCCTTGGTGGATGCAGGGCCGAACGTCTTGTCGCCCACCGTCACTTTACCTTCCAGCAGCGCAGCGGACAACTTGCGGAACTCGTCGCCGAGGTTGAAGACGCTAGTGCCCCAAATTCCATAGAAGCCGCCGTAGGACGCGGTGTTGTCCTCGTAGACAATCTCGTACTTGCCAGACACGTCCTCCGCCGCGGTTTCCCAGCGGTAGCCCAGCCAGTAGTGCTGGATCAAATCGCGGATTTCGGTGCGGCGCGCTTCCCATTCGGTGATGTCGGTCACAACGCCGTCGCCGTTCGGGTCATTCTTCACGTCGAAAAACTCAAACGGATTGTTGATTGTGTCGATGGCGGGCAGCTCATCAATGCCGGGATACCCGTCCAGCGGCGCTTCAGCGCAGGCGCTCATCAGCGGCAGCAGCCCGATGATAGCAGCGAGCAGCAGCAGGAAAAACCGTTTCATAGAGATCCTCCTTTTCTCTTTCAGCCGAACCTTTGCATATTGTCCGGGAGGCGACGGCTGCATTACCTCATCCGGAAGTTACCCTCATTATAGCGGAGAAAGGGCGGCGCGTCTATGCAAATTGTCCACACTACTATGCAAATCGTGCAGATATATCTGGGAAAAAATTATCCGTATTCGACAATGCAAAAGCTATTTGCCAAGATTTCGCTGGAAATCCGTCGGCGAAATGCCTGCTGTTTTGCGAAAAGTGCGCAGAAACGAAGAGTACGAATTGAACCCGCTCTGAAACGCGGCATCCGTCAGCGATACGCCGGAGGCAATCAGCAGTTTCGCGCCGCAGATGCGCCGGAACTGGATGTACTCGTACACCGACGTGTTCGTGTAGCGGACGAACTCGTGCGACAGGTACGATTTGCTGATGAAGAACGCGTCCGCAATCTCATCCAGCGTCAGCGGCTGGGCGTAGTGCTCGTTGATGTACGCCATCACGCGCTGCATGATGTCCGGCGACGACTGTGCACTCTGCGGCATCGGCGCTTCCTGCGTCACGCGGAGGATTTGCAGCAGAAATTCCGTCATCGCGGCATAATCCGCCAAGCGCGATTCGGGGCGCTCGTCGCCCGTGTTCTGCGCCACGCGGTCAATGCACGATGTACACAGCGAAAGCGCTTCTTCATCCAGCTGATAATGATACCCGGTGCGGCTCGTGCAGTCCAAAAGGCGCTGCTCCAGTGGCAGAAGCCCCTGCCCCAGCTGGTGCAGCATCCCGGAGGAGATGAACAGCACCACCCGTTCGTAGTTGCGGATGGCTTCCTGCGAGATAATGCCGTGCATGACGAATGGCGGGAAAATCATCAGGCTGCCGCGCTGGAGCGTGACGATTTTGTTGTCCACATACAGGCGGGGAAAGCCGCTCAGGTGAATATACAGCTCAAAGAAATCATGCGTATGGATTTCGCGCAGGTGGATGGCGGGCGACAGCGTGTGAAACGCTTCATAATCCGAGCGTCCTTGCCCCATGTCGCTTGTGCGAACCAGCACATCTTCCTTATGCTCCTGCGCGGGATGCTTCCTTGTCATATGCCTTTCTCCTTGTCCCAGTATTGATAAAAGTATCATAGCAGGAAAGCTGAAAAAGGTCAAGCAAAAACCCGAAAACTGTTCTGCAATCAGAACAATTTCCGGGTAAAAATCGATTATTTGCTTTCGCTGTCCCACGCGCGGTAGGATTCTTCCTCCAGCAGCGTCTCAATGCGTCCGTCGGTTACTCGGGTCAGCGTGTCCAGCACAGATGGCGCGTCCGTCTGGCGAATCAGCAGCGTGAAGCCGACGGCGGTCGTGAACTCGCTGCTCAGCAATTGCACCGGCAGGCTTTTCAGCGCGTACTGCACCTTGTCCCACAGCGGATAAGCGACTTCGCACAGGTACTGGTACGAGGGCAGCATCTCGACGACCTGCGCCGCCTTGAGCGCGACGACCGCCCCCTGCGTGTACGCGCGCACCAGCCCGCCCGCGCCCAGCAGCACGCCGCCGAAATAGCGCGTGACCACGCAGCAGCAGTTGACTACGCCCTGATGCTTCAGCACCTCCATCATCGGCAGCCCCGCCGTGCCGCCCGGCTCGCCGTCGTCGGAATAGCGCATGATGCCCGCATTCTGCCCGATGATGTAGGCATAGCAGTTGTGCGTGGCGTCCTTGTGCTTTGTGCGGATGGATTGCAGAAACGCAAGCGCCTCCGCTTCCGTTTCGCACGGCGCGGCATAGCCGATAAAGCGGCTTTTGTTGATGATGAACTCGTCGCTGGCGAACTGCCGGAGCGTCCGATAGGGGTTCAAGGCACTCATGCGAGGAACAGGCGGCGGAAATTCTTTTTGCCCTTCTGAATCAGCAGACCATCCGCGGGGACGTCGCTCTCCGTCAGCGTGGCGTTCAGGTCATCCACCTTCTTGTCCGCCACCAGCACCGCGCCAGCCTTCACCTGATTGCGCGCGTCGCTCTGGCTCTTGCACAGCCCGGACTTCACCAGCATGGTCGTCACGCGGCTGTCGGCGGCAAATTCGTCCTTCGTCAGCGTGAAGGAGGGGACATTCGCGGCAGACGCGCCGCCCGCGAACAGTGCGGCAGCGGCATCGGCGGCCTTCTGCGCCTCTTCTTCGCCGTGCACCAGCTTCGTCACCTCGAATGCCAGCACCTTCTTCGCCTCGTTGATTTCGCTGCCTTGCAGCGCGCCCAGACGGCGCACTTCGTCCATCGGCAGGAAGGTCAGCAGCCCCAGGCACTTCTCCACGTCCGCATCATCAACGTTGCGCCAGTACTGGTAGAAATCGAACGGGGAGGTCTTGCTCGGGTCAAGCCACAGCGCGCCCTTTTCAGTCTTGCCCATCTTCCTGCCGTCGTGGGTCAGCAGCAGCTGGAAGGTGCAGGCGAACGCCTTTTCGCTGTCCTTGCGGCGCACCAGGTCCGCGCCGCCGAGCATGTTGCTCCACTGGTCATTGCCGCCCATTTCCAGCCGGCAGCCGTAGCGGTGGAACAGCTCCAGGAAGTCGTAGGACTGCATGAGCATGTAGGTGAATTCGAGGAAAGACAGACCGTTGTCGGTCGCCATGCGCGTCTTGTAGCAGTCAGCGGTCAGCATCTTGTTGACGGAGAACATCGCGCCGATGTCGCGCATGAACTCGATGAAGTTCAGGTTGCGCAGCCAGTCCGCGTTGTTGACGATAATCGCCTTGTCGTCGGAGAAATCAAGGAAACGGCTCATCTGCTGCTTGATGCACTCGACGTTGTGGTCAATCGTCTCGACGGTCATCATCTTGCGCATGTCGGTCTTGCCGGACGGGTCGCCGATCATTGCCGTGCCGCCGCCCATCAGCGCAATCGGGCGATGTCCCGCGCGCTGCATGTGCGCCATCGCCATAATCGGGATGTAATGCCCGATGTGGAGGGAATCAGCGGTCGGATCGAAGCCGACGTAGAAGGTGGTCGGTTCTTCGAGCTGCTTGTACAGTTCGTCCTCAAAGGTGGTCTGGGCGATGAAGCCGCGCTCTTTCAAAACGTCAAGAATGTGCATGGGGAACCTCCTATATATTAAGTAGTAGGGGAAACAGTGTCATTTCGCCAGCGCCTGCGCGAAAATCTCCCGCAAGGTGCTCATGCCCTCGTGAATTTGCGCGATGCTGGAGTTGGAGAAGTTCAGGCGCAGCGTGTTCTCGTGTCCGCCGTCGCAGAAGAAGTGCGTGCCGGGGACGTAGGCGACGTGGCGCTCTACCGCTTGTTCCAGCAGCTCCTTTGCGTCGATGCCCTCCGGCAGCGTCACGAAGATGAACAGGCCGCCGTCCGGGCGCGTGTACGTCGTGCCTTCGGGAAAGGTCGAAAGTTCACTCAGCATAGCATCCAGCTGCGCCTTGTAGCTGCGGCAGATGCGCTTGATGTGGTCGGGCAGCAGACCGCGCCGCAGGTACTGATCCACAATCGCCTGTGTAAGGTTTGCCGTGTGGACGTCGGTGGACTGCTTGCCGACGGTGCATTTGCGCAGGATGCCCGCGTCGCCCGCCATGAATCCGACGCGCAGACCGGGGCTGATAATCTTGCTGAACGAGCCGAGGAAAACGACCCAGCCATCCTTGTCGAAGGATTTGATGGAGGGGCACGCTTCTCCGGCATATCGCAGGTCGCGGTACGGATCGTCCTCCGCCACGACGACGTGGTACTTCGCGGCGAGTTCCGCAATGGGCTTGCGGCGGTCGGCGGCCAGCGTGATGCCCGTCGGATTCTGGAACGTCGGGATGGTGTAAAGCAGCTTTGGGTGATACTGGCGCATGGCCTCTTCCAGCTTTTCCGGGATAATCCCGTTCTCGTCGCTTTCTACCGGCACCAGCGTTGCCTGATACAGCCGCATACACTGCATGTTGCCCAGAAACGACGGGTTCTCCACCAGAATCACATCGCCGGGGTCAATCAGCGCTTTGCAGAGCAAATCCATTGCCTGTGTTGAGCCAGTGACGGGCAGCACCGCAGGCACGGCGCACCCAAGCTGCTGCTCCACATAGGCGAGCAGATTCTCCAGCAGCGGCGGATACCCCTCCGTCGCGCCGTATTGCAGGATGCGCTTGCCGTCCTTTTGCAGCACGTCGCGGGCGATTTCGGCGCATTCCGCATCGGGCAGCGCCGATGCCGCCGGATTGCCGCCCGCGAAGGAAATCATGCCGGGCTTGGCAATCATCTTGAAGATTTCGCGAATGGCGCTGCCGCTGATCTGGTCGAAGCGGTGCGCAAAACGCAGGGAATCAAGCGCCATAATCCAATCACTCCTTACTTTCAGAGAATAATACTATTTCCGGATTCACCTGAGCCATCTGCTTGCGCCTTTTCCATTCATGCGTCCGCTTATTCCACTTAGCGTAGCGCTGCTACGCTGCGTTTCATTCGCGTTAGCCTGAATGAAAAACTCGCGGCGCATCTTGGCTCATTTTCATCCGAAAATAGTATAAAAAACACCTTCTCCGGACAAACTCCGGGGAAGGTGACAAAATGCCACGGTACCACTTCCGTCTGGCTGCGAACAGCCCTCAAGGAGGAACAGTCATTCCTCGCACGCTGTAACCGGCGCACCGGATGCCGCCTACACGCCGCGCAGACGCGGTTTCAGCGGATGACTCGGAGCTGTACGTCACCCTATGCGCCGCCTGCTTCCTCACACCGCCCGGAAGCTCTCTGCCTGCGCCGCAGAAGCGGATGACCCGTCTCCTCATTGCCCTGATGGGTGCATGATAGCACGGTTTTTCCCGCTTGTCAAGGGGAAAATTTTCGGTCGGGCGGTATCGCAAAGGCGGGAAAATCACACAATCTGCAAGAAATGTTCACGAAATCGACACATGTCGGCGCTTTTTCTGGAATTTCTGGCGGCATTTTTGTGAAACGGGCCGAAAAAGTCTTGCCATTTCCGCTAAAATCCTGTATACTATACTCTGACCCAGCTATGGGTGCATTTATCGTGTCCGCGAGGACAAAAGCTGGGAAGCCCCTGGATGAAGGAGGTCGACTACTATGGATTGCAAAATCAAGAACGACATCGGAACAATCTATATTACGGAGGATGTCCTGCTCAAGGTCGTGGGATACGCGGCGCTGGAATGCTACGGCATCGTCGCCATGTCCTCCAAGCGTGCCAAGGATGGCATCGTCGAATGGCTGGGAAGGGAAAACCTCTCCAAGGGCGTGCAGATTCGCAGTGTTGGCGATATGCTGGACGTCGATCTGTTCATCATCGTGGAATACGGCATCTCCATTGCCGAGGTGTGCAAGACCATTGTCGATACCGTGCGCTATAAGCTGGAAAGCATGACGGGCGTAAAGGTTCGCAAGGTCAACATCTCCGTGGAAGGTATCCGCGTGTAATGCAGGAAAGCCACACGGCAGCAGTTCCAAGGAGCTGGCGCCGAAAGCAGGTAGGAGGAATTTACCTTTGATACAGCATAAAACCATTGACGGGCTGCTGCTGCGCGACATGGTCGTCGCGGGTGCGGCACTGCTCGAAAAGAACCGGGAAGCGGTGGACGCGCTGAACGTTTTCCCTGTCCCGGACGGCGATACGGGGACGAATATGTCCCTGACCATGCAGAGCGCGACCCGTGAGGTCAATGCGCAGGAGTACCTGCGCGCGGATGAGGCGGCGGCTGCCATCTCGAAGGGTGCGCTCAAAGGCGCGCGCGGCAACTCCGGCGTTATCACGTCCCAGCTGCTGCGCGGCTTCGCGACGTCCTTGAAGGGCGTGGAGAAGATTACCCCCGTGCAGTTCGCACAGGCATTGAAGGCGGGTTCTGACAAGGCGTACAAGGCGGTCATGAAGCCCAAGGAGGGCACGATTCTGACCGTCGCGCGCGTCATTGCGGAGGAAGCCATCAAATACACCGAGAGCAATCCCGATGACTACGATGGGCTGATGAATGTCATTCTGACCAGCGGCGAGGCGATTTTGAAGCGCACGCCCGACATGCTGCCGCCCCTGAAAGCGGCGGGCGTGGTCGACTCCGGCGGACGCGGCCTCATGCTGATTTACACCGGCTATGCGGCGGTCATGCGCGGCGAGGAAATTGCTGACCCGGCGGCACTGCTGGCGGGCGATAGTCAGGTGGAAGAGGATATTCACGATCTGTCCGGCGATCTGCCTTATGCCTACTGCACGGAGTACGACATCGTGAACTTCCGCGAGGACTGCACAGAGGGCGACGTGGATTCCTTCCGCCGCCGCCTGAACCGCATTGGCAACTGCGTCAAGGTGACGGGCGACCTGACTGAGACGAAGGTGCATGTGCACACCAACGACCCCGGCAACGCCATCCAGTACGGCATTGAGCTGGGCGAACTGGTGAATGTGAAGGTGGACAACATGCTGGCGCGCAAGCGTGCGCTGGAAGCGGAAAAGGCTCCCGCCGCTGTGGAAGCCCCTGCCGAACCCGCGAAGGAATTTGGCATGGTGGCAGTGTCGCTGGGCGACGGTTTCTCCAGCATCTTCCGTGATTTGACGGTGGATGTGGTGGTCGAGGGCGGCCAGACGATGAACCCGTCGGTGGATGACATTCTGAACGCCATCAATCAGGTCAACGCCAAATGCGTGTTCGTGTTCCCGAACAACGGCAACGTCATTTTCGCGGCAAATCAGGCGGCGGAACTGGCGGAGAAGGAAGTGCACGTCATCCCCACGAAGAACGTGGCGATGGGCATTGCCGCGGCGGTCGCGTTCCAAGACGACGTGTCCGGCGAGGAGAACGCCAAGCGCATGGCGGAAGCGGCGGAGCACGTCAAGACCGGTACGGTAACGTATGCGGTGCGCGACAGCGAGTACAACGGCGTGCAGATTCACAAGGGTGACATCATCGGGATGCACAACGGCAAGATTGAGTATTGTGGCAATTCTGTGCATGACGTTGTGCTGGACATGATGAAAGCCGTTGTGACCGACGACGCGGAGCTGATTACCGTCTACTACGGTGCGGATACGACGAAGGAAGACGCGGAGCAGGTGGCGGCGGAAATCGCCGAGCAGTATCCGAACTGCGACGTGGACTGTCTGCTGGGCGGTCAGCCGCTGTATTACTATCTGATTTCTGTGGAGTAAAAAGCAAATGGAGCTTTCCGCCATCAAGGGCATTGGCCCAACCCGGCTGGAATCCCTTCGCGCAGTGGGCGTCTGCTCATTGCGCGATTTGTTGTATTTTCTTCCGCAGCGCTACGAGGACAGAACACACCCGATTCCCTGCGCGGACGCAAACGGCGGCGAGGCGCTGGTGATGGGCGTTGTACAGGACGCACCGAAGCTCAGCCGCTTCAACGGCTTGACGCGCGTGACGGCGTACCTCTGGGATGACAGCGGAAAATTGCCGCTGGTGTGGTATAATCAACCGTGGATGATGCAGAATCTTCCGGTCGGGCAGGCCGTCATGCTCTTCGGGCGTATGGGGCAAAGCCGGGGAAAACCCGTCCTGCAAAACGCGCAGCGGGTGACGGAACCGTGCATTCTGCCGGTGTACCGCGCCGTGAAGGGAATTCCGGCGAAGTCCTTCCGCGAAATGATGCAGCAGGCGCTGGAGCAGGTCGATGACTGCTGCCCGGAGACGCTGCCGAACGACCTGCGCATCCGCCATCAGCTGTGTGAGCTGAATTTTGCCATCCGGCAGGCACATTTCCCGCTGAATGTAGAAAATCTGCGGCTGGCGCGGCGGCGGCTGGCGTTTGAGCAGATGCTGATGTATCAGGCGGCGCTGGGGCTGCTGCGCGGACACAAGGCGGATGGTACGGCACTGCCGATTCCGCCGGATGCGCCGGACAAATTCTGGCAGACGCTGCCGTTCCCGCCGACCGGGGCGCAGAAGCGCGTCTTGGAGGAAATCGCGGCGGATTTGCGGTGTGACCGGGCGATGAGCCGCCTCGTGCAGGGCGATGTCGGCTGCGGCAAGACCGCGCTGGCGTTCGGCGCGATTGCCATGACCTGCGCCTGCGGATACCAGGCGGCGATGATGGCGCCGACGGAAATTCTCGCGCGTCAGCACTACGAATCCGCCAAGGCAATGCTTGAACCGCTGGGCATCCACTGCGGCCTGCTGATTGGCTCGATGCGCCCGAAGGCGAAGCGGGAGGCACAGGAGGCTTGCGCAAACGGGGAATATCAGGCAGTGTTCGGGACGCACGCGCTGATCAGCGAAAAGGTGGCGTATCAAAAGCTCGGACTGGTTGTGACGGATGAGCAGCACCGTTTCGGTGTGATGCAGCGCTCGACCTTGCAGCAGAAGGGCGCGGACGGCACGAAAGCGCCGCATGTGCTCGTCATGTCCGCAACGCCGATTCCGCGCACGCTTGCGCTGATTCTCTATGGCGACCTTGACGTGTCCATTGTCGATGAACTGCCGCCGGGGCGCACGCCGGTCAAGACGCGAGTCGTGCCGGAAGAGAAGCGCGCCGGGATGTACGGCTTCCTGCGGCAGGAGGTGCTGAAAGGGCATCAGGCGTATGTGGTCTGTCCGCTGGTTGAGGACAGCGAGATGATGGAGGACGTTCGCAGCGCACAGGCGACGTTCGACGCGCTGAAAAACGGCGAATTGTCGGGACTTCGTGTCGGATTGACGTGGGGCGCACAGCCCGCTGACGAAAAAGCGCAGGTGCTCAGCGAGTTTTCCGCCGGGAATCTCGATGTCCTCGTGTCCACGACGGTCATCGAAGTCGGCGTGAACGTGCCGAACGCGAGCGTCATGGTGATTGAGAATGCCGAGCGCTTCGGGCTCAGCCAATTGCATCAACTGCGCGGGCGCGTCGGGCGCGGGTCAGCGGAAAGCTGGTGCTTCCTGCTGGCAGCGGAAAATGAGCGATTGCGCATCCTGACGCAGACGAATGACGGCTTCATCGTCGCGCAGAAAGATTTGGAGCTTCGTGGGCCGGGCGACCTGATGGGTACGCGGCAATCCGGCGAAATGATGGCGGATTTCCTGCTTGACGGCGATGTGAAGCTGCTGGATGAAGCTGCGAAGTGCATGAAGCGCCTGCGGGAAGACCCTAAATTGGCGGCGGAGCGTCAGCAAGTGGAAGCGGAAGCGCTGCGCAATTATCGTGATAAATTGGCAGATATTGCAATGAACTGATGGAAAGGGGCAAAATAGGATGGACAATATGCTGACTTGCACGGAAAACCGAGAGCTTTCGTGGCTGCGGTTCAACGAGCGAGTACTGGAAGAGGCGGAGGATGAGCGCGTACCGCTGTGCGAGCGTCTGTCGTTCCTCTCGATTTTCCAGAGCAATCTGGACGAGTTTTTCATGGTGCGTATCGGAAGCCTGCATGACCAGATGCTGCTGGATAAGGAGGCACGCGAGAACAAGACGAACATGACCCCCGGCGAGCAGATTGACGCTGCCGTCAGCCGCATCCGCACGCTGTGCGACCGCCGCGACCGGACGTATGCCGATGTGCTGAAGAAGCTGGAGGACGAGGGCATCAGCATCGTCAACTTCCGCCAAATCAGCTCGGAAAGCGAGCAGTATCTGGCGAAAATCTTCCGTGAAGACTATCTGCCATTGCTCTCGACTTATGTCGTGGGCAAAAAGCAGACGTTCCCGTTCCTCAAAAACAAGGAGATTTATGCCGTCGCCGTCCTGCGCACGGGCAGCGAGAAGGAAAAAATCGGCATCGTTCCGTGCGGGGAGAACATGTTCCCGCGCCTGATTGAGGTGCCGGAGCGCACGGGCTGCTATATCCTCTCTGAAGAGCTGATTCTGCACTATCTGCCGCTGCTTTTTGGCAGCTACCGCATCGCAAGCAAGACGCTTGCGCGCATTACCCGCAGCGCCGACATTGATGCGGACAGCGTATACGACGAAGACCTCAACTATCGCGACCACATGGCGGAAGTCGTGCGCCTGCGCCAGAAACTCTGCCCGGTGCGTTTGGAACTCAGCCGAAAAATCGGGCACGACATTATCGAGAAGCTGTGCGACCAGCTGAAACTGGACACCGCGCGCGTCTACGAGTACGATACGCCGCTGGATATTAGCTTCCTGTTTAATATTCAGGATAAACTGCGCAGCCACGCGGAACTGTTCTACGCGCCACGTCATCCGCAGGCAACGCCGGATATCGTGGATAATCGCCCGGTGATGGAGCAGATTCTGGAAAAGGATGTGCTGCTGCACTACCCTTACCAGAGTATCCGTCCGTTCCTGCGGATGCTGTCCGAAGCGGCGAATGACCCGCAGGTCGTCTCCATCCGCATGACGCTCTACCGCCTCGCGCGCGACTCGAAGGTTGTAGAAGCGCTGGTGGAAGCCGCCGAAAACGGCAAGCAGGTGGACGTGCTGGTGGAGCTGAAAGCCCGCTTTGACGAAGAAAACAACATCGAGTGGAGCCGCCGTTTGGAGCGCGCGGGCTGCCACGTCATCTACGGTGTTGATAAACTCAAGGTTCATTCCAAACTCTGCCTGATTACGCGCAAAACGGATGAGGGCATCCAGTACATCACGCAGATTGGCACGGGCAACTACAACGAGAAGACCAGCCGCCTGTATACCGACCTGAGCTACATCACCGCGCGCGACGAAATCGGCGAAGAGGCATTGCAGGTTTTCCAAGCGCTGATGCTGGGCGAAACAGTAGACCACATGTCCGTGCTGCTGGTCGCGCCGCACTGCCTGCAAGATAAGCTGATTGACATGATTGACGGCGAAATCAGCAAGGCGAAGGCGGGGCAGAAGGGGCTGATCCGCTTGAAAATGAACAGCCTGACGGACAAGATGCTGATTGACAAGCTCGTCGAGGCGAGTCAGGCGGGCGTGCAGGTCGAAATGATTGTGCGCGGTATCTGCTGTCTGCGCGGGGGCGTGCCCGGCTTGACCGACAATGTGCACATCATCAGCATCGTCGGGCGCTTCCTCGAACACAGCCGTATTTATATTTTCGGCGATGGCGATGCAGCGCGCTACTACATTGCTTCGGCGGACTGGATGACCCGCAACACCCTGCGCCGCGTCGAGGTGGCAACCCCGATTTTGCAGGACGACGTGAAACGCCGCATTGACCACATCTTCGACGTCATGTGGCATGACAACGTACAGGCACGCGACCAGCAGCCCGACGGCAGTTATACCCGCCGCTATCCCGGCACGCAAACGCCGCTGGCGAGCCAGAACGTGCTGTATGACGAAGCCTACCGCATGGCAAAGGGCATCAAAGAACAATAAAAACCGACCGTCGGTTTCTTTGAAAAAGAGGGAAACAAAAAAGACCTCCGGTCGGGAAAAGTACCCGCCGGAGGTCGTCGGTCAGTCATCCATCAATTCCACAAGAATCGCATTCTGCACGTCCATCCCGCGACGCGTCAGCGACCATCGGTCGGTTTTGTGCTGAAGCAGTCCTTCATGCTCGAACTTCCGCAGCTTCTCGCCGTACAACGCGTCCAGCGAAACGCCGTGCCGCTCCTGAAATTCCGTTTCGCTGACGCCGCGGGTCATTCGCAGCCCAAGCATCAGCGTTTCAAACCGACCGTCGGTTTTTGAGACGAACTCCCGCTCTCGCAGCGAATCGTCCTGCGACTGCACCATCCGCAGATACGCGGGCAGCGTGCGCGGGTTCGTCAGGCGAATCATCCCGTTCTTCGCGGGCAGATACGACGCCGCCGACACGCCCAGCCCGATATACGGCACTTGCTGCCAATAACCGATGTTGTGGCGGCATTCGCAGCCGGGGCGCGCGAAATTGCTGATTTCGTACTGCTGGAAGCCTGATTGCGCCAGCAGATCCAGCGTCAAGTCGTACATGCGGCGCTCGTCGTCCTCGTCCGGCAGGGTCAACTGCCCGGTCTGCAAGTCGCGGTACAGCGGCGTACCTTCTTCGGGAATCAGCCCGTAGCAGGACAAATGCTCCGGATTCAGCGATAGCGCCTTCTCCAGCGTCTCACGCCACATGCTGACCGTCTGACCGGGCAGCCCGAACATGAGGTCAAGGCTGATGTGCTGGAATCCAGCGTGCCGCGCAAGCTCGACGCTCTGCTGCACCTGCGTAAAGTCGTGGATGCGCCCCAGCATCTTCAGCAGTGCCGGCTGGGCCGCCTGCATCCCCATTGACAGGCGATTGATACCGCAGTTCAGCGCCGCATCAAGCCACTCGTGGGTCAGCGTGCCAGGGTTCGCCTCGGACGTAAATTCCGCACCAGGCGCAAGGGGAAAATGCGCTGTAACGCCTTCCAATAGCCGTGTCAGCAGTTCCGGCGGCAGAATCGACGGTGTGCCTCCGCCTAAATACGCGGTTTCCATCGCGCCATGCGGGATTTTCGCTGCCTGCGATGCGGCTTCGGTCAGCACCGCATCCACATAGGCACGCTGTGTAGATTCCGCATGGGAGAAGGAAGCGAAGTCGCAGTAGCGGCATTTTTGGCGACAATAGGGAACGTGCAAGTAAATTTCCATTCAAATCACCTGTAAAGGACTGTTCAAATGCGGAAAAATCCGCTACAATAGAAAAAGTGGCAAAGGAGGTGTACGAAAATGGATACCATCATCAGTTTTCTGGAAAAACTGGTACATTATTCAGCAGAATTGGGCATTGTGCTGGCGGAGCTGGCGGGCATCGCTATTCTGATTATCACGGCGATGAAGGGAGTCGTCAGCTACTTCAAGCACAATGAGCATCTCCGGCTTGAATTGGCGCAAGGCATTGCACTTGCGTTGGAATTCAAGCTCGGCGGCGAAGTGCTGCGCACGGTCATCGTCCGTGAATGGACGGAACTGCTGATTCTGGGTGCGGTCATTGCGCTGCGCGGTGTGCTGACGCTGCTGCTGCACTGGGAAATCAAGGTGGAAGAAGAGCATGACGAGCGCCTGCTCAAGCTCAAAGCGATGGAGGAAGCCGAAAAAACGGCAGAGACATCAAAACAGTGATAAAAAGCAGGGGAAACAAGTGTTCCCCTGCTTTTTTCATACCTTTGTTCCCTGAATCAGGCGCTCACAGTCGCTGGAAATCGCCAAATTCAGCAGCGGAAGCCCCTCCTGCATGGCGTAGAGCGCGGTGTACATCGTGCCGCCCTTCTGCCGATTCAGGTAGCAGACGCAAAATGCGCTGTTGTCCACCATGTACCGATTCCGCATGTACATGCAGCCCTCATAGTAGTGGCTGGAGAGCACAACTGTCTCGTCGGCGGCATACAGCAGCTGCTCGTAAATCAGGCAATCCGACGCTTTCCATCGCGCGGACTGCGTGCTGCACGGAATCGCCAGCCGAAGCCGAACATCCGCATGGTGCGTCCGCATCAGCAGAATGCGCTGCGCTGCCAGCGTGTCAAATCCCAGCGCGCCGCCGCAGATAAAATCCCGAAACCCGTGCTGATACAGTGCTTCCAGCACCCGGTCAAGCCGCTCTGTCAGCGCAGGAAGCTCCTGCGGCGGAATCGCCCGATGCCCCGTGAAGCAGACGGAAATGTCCTTTCGCCCGTTCTCCTGCGACGCAAACACGTCGGCAATATGGCTGCGGGAAATGTAGGAAAGCGGCTGATGCAGCGCAGTGGGCGTTTGGAGCGGCGCACGAAGCCAGCGGTCGCTGACCTGAGCCTTGCGGTACAGCATGTTTTTTCCTCCTGGCAGCGTCAGTCGCTGTCCATCTTCAGCACGGCAAGGAATGCCTCGCTGGGCACTTGCACCGTGCCGAACTGCCGCATTCGCTTCTTGCCCTCTTTCTGCTTTTCCAGCAGCTTTTTCTTTCGGCTGATGTCGCCGCCGTAGCACTTTGCCAGCACGTCCTTGCGCATCGCCTTGACGGTTTCACGCGCGATGACCTTGCCGCCGATGGCCGCTTGAATCGGAATCTCGAACATCTGCCGCGGGATGACGTCTTTGAGCTTCTCGCAGATGGAACGCCCGCGCCCGTACGCCTTGTCGCGGTGGACGATGATGGAGAACGCGTCGCAGATTTCGCCGTTGAGCAGAATATCCAGCTTGACCAATTGGCTTTCGCGGTAGTCCTTGAATTCGTAGTCGAACGAGGCGTATCCGCGGCTGCGGCTCTTAATCTGGTCAAAAAAGTCGAAGATGATTTCGTTGAGCGGAATGTCGTAATTCAGCTTGACGCGCGTACCCTCGTACTGCATGTCGAGGAAGATGCCGCGCCGATCTTGGCACAAGTCCATAATCGTGCCGACGCTGTCCTGCGGCGTGAAGATTTCCGCGTGGACGAACGGCTCTTCCATCATGGCAATTTCGCCAATGGGCGGCAGCGCCATCGGGTTGTCGCACATCAGCACCGTGCCGTCGGTTTTGGTGATACGGTAGATGACGCTCGGCGCGGTGGTGACGAGGTTCAAATCCCATTCGCGCTCCAGCCGCTCGGTGATGATGTCCATGTGCAGCAGCCCCAAGAAGCCGCAGCGGAAGCCGTAGCCCAGTGCGACGGACGTTTCCGGGTCAAAAGAAAGGGAAGCGTCGTTCATGCGCAGCTTCTCCAGCGCATCTTTGAGCGCCGGATAGTCCGCGCCGTCTGCCGGATACACGCCGCAGTAGACCATCGGCGTCACCTGCCGATAGCCGGGCAGGGGTGAATCCGCCGGATTCATGGCGTCGGTAATTGTGTCGCCGACGCGGGTTTCGCGCACATCCTTGATGGAGGCTGCGACATAGCCCACGTCGCCCGCTTTTAATTCGTCGCACGGCTGATAACCCGGCGCGAACGTGCCGACTTCCACAATGTCGAACTCGCCGCCCGTCGCCATCATGCGCATCCGCATTCCCGTGCGGATTGTGCCCTGCTTGACGCGGATGAAGCAGATTGCACCGCGGTAGTTGTCGTAGAACGCATCGAAAATCAGTGCCTGCAGCGGTGTGTTCTCGTCGCCCTGCGGCGCAGGAACGTAATTCACAACTGCTTCCAGCACTTGATCGATGTTCAGGCCAGTTTTCGCGCTCACGCACGGCGCATAGGACGCATCCAGCCCGATAACGTCCTCAATTTCCTGCCGGACTTCTTCCGGCTGCGCGCTGGGCAGGTCAATTTTGTTGATGACCGGGATGATTTCGAGGTCATGGTCGAGCGCCATATAGCAGTTCGCCAGCGTCTGCGCCTCGATGCCCTGCGTCGCGTCCACCACCAGCAGCGCGCCTTCGCACGCCGCCAGCGCACGGCTGACTTCGTAGGTGAAGTCCACATGGCCGGGCGTGTCAATCAGGTTGAGCGTGTAGGTTTTGCCGTCCTTGGCGGTATAGTGCATATGCACCGCCTTGGACTTGATGGTGATGCCACGCTCGCGTTCCAGCTCCATGCTGTCCAGAATCTGCTCCACCATCTCGCGCTTCTGGAAAACGCCCGTCGTTTCCAGAATGCGGTCAGCCAGCGTGGACTTGCCATGGTCAATATGGGCGATAATGCAGAAATTGCGAATCTTCGATAATCTATCGGACACGCTGAAATCCCTCCGTCAAAAGCCTTATCACAGGCTCAAAATACCACAATCTTATCATAGCCGATTTTTGCTTGATTTGCAAGGGGAACGGGCAAAAGTGACGCTTTTTTCCGCAATGAAAAACGGATGAGAAGCAAAAAAGCCGCCAGTTGATTGGCGGCAAAAAGGAAAAATCACGTTTTCGGCGGCTGAGTCGGCGCATCTGCCGCAAACGTCGCAGCATACTGCGATGGCGTCATGCCTGTTTCATTGCGGAAAATCTTGCTGAAATACGATTGGTCGTCATACCCGACGCACGCCGCCACTTCATGCAGCAGAATATCCGGATGTTCGCGCAGCATCTGCTTCGCGGCGTCCATGCGGCACTGTGTCAGGAAGGTGTTGAACGTCGTTCCGGCATACTTGCGCAGCAGGCGCGACAGGTATGTCTGGCTGATGCCAACATCGGTGCAGATACGCGGGATGCTCAGCGGCTGGGCGTAGTTCTCGCGAATGTAATTCAGTGTGTATTCGCACAGCTCGTTCGCGCTGACGTTCTTGTCGCGGATGAACCCTTCCTCAAAAATCAGGGAGTACAGGCTCGCCAGCAGGTCGCCGTAGGAGGAGGCGCTTCCGTATAGTTCGTTTGCCTCGCGCAGAATCTGCTCGCGCTTCCTTTTGGGGCCGGGAACGCCCAAGTCCGCCGTGTACAGAATCAGCTGGTAGCATAAGTCTTCCGCCTGAATCTGCGGCAGGCTGTTCTGATTCCATTCGATTGCAAGGGACACAAACAGCTCTTTCAGCATCCGTGTATTGCCTGTTTCGACGAATGACGCAAGGCGCTTTTTTGTCGCAGCGGACAGGACGGACGGCTGTAAGGCACTTTGCGGTGCGTTCAGCGGAACAAGCTGCCCCTTGCCGATGACGACGGTATTCACCATGCGCCCTGCAGCGCGGCTCAAAAACTGCGGCAAGGTGAGGATGTCGGCATCTTCCGGCGCGTAAATCGCCGTACAGGGCAGATCCGGGAAGTCGGCTTTAAGCAGGTCGGACAGCTCGTCGGGGAAACGCTTCTGCCGGTCGGCACTGCTGCGCAGGAGAATGGTTTCCTGCTCATCGCGCCCGTAAAACGCAATCCAGCCCGCCTGATGCACCTGACGAAGCTGCGCGGTGCGGAATTTTGCGAAGCGTACGGTGAACAAATTGCCCTGACGGACAAGGGCGAAGCGCATCATACGGCTGGAAAACAGAGAGCAGAGCAGCGGCTCATCGACTGCTTCACCGCAGAGCAGGCGAGTCAGCGTTTCCTCCATCCGGTCATTTGCTTCCGCGTCGAGCGTTTCGCGGATTCGGTCGAGAATTTGCCGGAAACTCTGGATTTCCACGGGCTTGAGCAGATAATCATCCACGCCCGCCTGAATTGCCCCGCGCGCGAACTCAAATTCCGCGTAGCCGGAGACAATCACCGTATGCGTCCGCGGATACAGCTGCCGGACGCGCTGCGCCAATTCAATGCCGTTGATGCCCGGCATACTGATGTCCGTTACCAGCACATGGACGTGCTGCAGCGCCATCAGCCGGAGGGCATCGTCGGCGCTGCCGGAGAGCAGAATGGTGTCAAACGCAGGGCAGTATTTCTGGCAGATGGCTTTGAGGAACGTCTGCGCGGGACGTTCATCATCTACGATCAGAATGGTGTACATCGTCTTCCTCCTCACTGGTGCGCGTTTCAATCAGTTCGACTACTGCGCCGCCGTCATTGCGGACGCGCATCCGAATTGCGCCGCGGCTGAAATAGAACAGGCGGCGATAGGTGTTGACAAGCCCGATGTGGGCGGACGTGTTTTCCGGCTCGGTCAGTTCACCCGCTTCAATGCGGCTGAATTCTTCCCGCAGGTGCGACAGGATTTCCTCCCCGAAGCCGCAGCCGTCGTCGCAAATCAGCAGATGCAGGCAGCCGTCCTCATCGACCGTGCCGGAAATGGTGATGTGAATTGTGCCGCTTGACCCCTGATAGCCGTGGGAAATGGCGTTTTCCGCGATGGGCTGCAGGGAGAGCTTCGGCAGTGTCAGATGCGAGAAAGCGTCCGGTATGTCGATGGTGTATTCCAGCCGATCCTCCAAACGAGCTTTCGCGAGTGCCAGATAATTGCGAACGTGGGCGATTTCCTCCTGGAGCGTCGCGGTTTTGCTGCGCAGGTCGGTGGAGTAGCGCAGCATCTGGGCGAATTTCCCGCAGATGTCGATGACCTCCTCGTTCCCGGCTTCCATCGACTTTGCGGAGATGATGTTGAGCGTGTTGTAAATGAAGTGCGGGTTAATCTGCGCCTGCAGCGCGTTCAGCCGTGAACGGAGATTGCTCTCGCGCAGTTCTGCATCGTTGCGCATGGCAGTTTTCAGCTCTATTACCTGCTTGTCAAACACGTCCTCCAGTTCGCGCATCTCCACGTCACGCGGGTTCGTGACCTTCGGCATTTCTTCGGGCAGCAGGGGACGCTCAGCTATTGCCGCCGGGTCGGACAGCTGGGAAACCTTGCGCGTCAGGCGCAGAATCGAGCGGCTGAGCTGATGCGACGAGAGGATGATGAACACTTCTGCGATGAACAGCACCAGCAGACTGACCAGCACATGGTGGAGGATGACGGAGTGGATGGACGACTCGAAAACCGCGGTACGCTGGGCGGCATAAATGTCGAAGCCCAGCCAGCTGCAATGCTCCTTGACGACGTAGTAGGTGTCGCCGTTTTTGTCGCTGCACTCGGTCATGCTGCCGTATTCGGCGGCGGAGTAGTCGATGGTGTCATCGAAACTGCGGTGGAACAGGCGGCCGTCCGCGTCGTAGGCGGTGGCGCGGAATCCTGCCATGTCGTTGGAGGAGAAAATGTCGAACAGGTCGCTTGAAAGCGCATTGACCTCCACAAAGCCGATCTGTTTGCCGTGATAAACGGCAGGGGATATCAGCGTATAGATAGAAATCGGGCGCGCGACGAACCACGGGTCAATGTGCGGGCGGACAAGCGTCTTCTGGCTCAGCCCCCGGTTGCGCTCGTTCAGGTAGGGCAGGCGGTGTATGACGGTGCGCAGCTCATCCGAGTAGTTTTCCAGCAGACCAATCGTCTCGTAGCGGCTGGACAGGTAGAAACCGTCCATTGTCAGCACGTTGATACGATAGAAGTAGTCGTTCAGCGGCTCATGGAAAAGCGCGGCGGAAAGCGTGTTTTGCGCCTGATGGTATTCGGACGTCGTCTCCATGTCTTCGCCTAATGTGTAGATGGTATTGAGCGCAGCCATGAAGTCATTATCCTGTTTCAAGCCGTCCAGCACATAGCCCATGACGGTGATGTTCTGCTCGAACGCCGCGACGATTTTGCTCGCCATCGCGTTCAGGCTGTCTTCCTCGTACAGCAGAATGTTCTGTATTTCGGAGAGCGTCGCCAGAACAGAGTTGACGGCAATCATGCAGGCGGCAATCACAGAAAACAGGATGGTCATTTTCGCGCTCATTCGCATACACGTCAGTTTTCGCATACATGCCGTCCTTTCTATTTTGCATTGTGCTGATGGAAGCAGTATAGCACATACGCAGAGAAAATGCAAAGGAAAAGTACCCCGTGTTGACGGAAGCGCACAAAAGGCGAATAGCGCATAAAGAAGTTTGGTTGTGTTTTGTATTTTCCCAATAGCAGTGCTGGATTTTCCCTTGTTCAAAACAGGCGCTGGGATTATACTGAATCACGAAAGCACCGCTATGGTGCGAATTGAGTTTGTTTCCGATGTTGAAAGGGAGGAACGAGACATGAAACACTTTGGATGGCTTCGCAAGGCAGCCGCATCCGTGCTGGCACTGGCTATGTTTGCTGCGGCCCCCGCTGCACTGGCGTATTCCGACGCGAATCTGGAAGCCCCGCGCGCTAAGAACGTCGTCATTGACGGCGACCTGAGCGAGTGGGACACGAGCCGCTGCCTGCGCATTGACAGTGAGAAGCAGATTGTCGATCAGATTGAGCACTGGGACGGCGAAGCAGACTGCTCGATGGAAATCTACGCCATGTGGGATGAAGAAAACCTCTACATCGCCGCGAAGGTGTGGGATGACACGCCGTTTGTCTACCGCGAAGGTTTCCCGCTGGATGAGCTGGATGCCATCATCCTCTTCTTCAGCACCAACCCCAACGCCGACCCGAACCGTACAGCGTACGAAGCGACCGACTGGCGCATCGTGCAGTCCACGGATGAATATGACTTCTTCAACTATATTGACCGCGACATGATCGCTGACAATCTCGGCTGGGAGACGCAGGGCGAATACGGCGACGAGCTGGTGTTCGACGACTACGAAGCCGTGACCGTCCGCGACAAGGAAATGGGCGGCTACATCCTCGAAAGCAAGATCCCGCTGCACAACCTCTCCAATGATAAGATCGCGCAGCTGGTTCCCGCTGCGGGCACGACCGTTGGTTTCGACTTCTCCATCCTTGACGTTGACCTGCCGTGCCCCGGTATTCACAGCCTGCGGATGCAGTACTCCGCGCAGCTGGATGGCCGCGACCGCAAGCCCACGATGCACAACGTGGACGAGAACCCCAGCCTGTGGGCGACGATGACGTTCGTGGAAGAGTAACAGATTCCCTGTATTCTCAGAGGAGGAACAAGCAATGAAGCTGAAAAAATTCGGTGCGCTGCTGCTGACGGGTGTGCTGGCGATTACGTCGCTGACGACCAGTGCTTTTGCCGCCAAGCGCGAGAAGCGCAGCGCCGATGACATTGATTTCGCCGCTGTGCTGGAAGATGTTTCTGCGAAAGGCACGGTCAACGTCTACCACTGGTGGACGGCTGGCGGCGAGAAGGATGCGATTGAATCCGTCATCGACGAATTCAAAGGCGCGTACGGCAAGGTGAAAACGAAGTCGAACGCCATTCCGGGCGGCGCTGGCGGCGCCATGGTTATGAAGGTCAAGGTGCTTCAGCAGGCGGGCAAGAGCCCCGAAACATTCCAGGCGCATCCCGGTCAGGAAATTCAGCCGTACCTCGATGCGAACATGCTGCTGGATTTGTCCAAGCTGTGGGACTACGCGAAGCTCAACGAGCGCATCCTGCCGGGCATCAAGGACTTGCTGACCGCGCCCGACGGCAAGAACTACGTCGTGCCGATCGGCATCCACAAGACGAATGTTATCTTCTACAATATCCATGTGTTTGAGAAGTACGGGATTGCGATTCCGGATCACGAGAACATCACATGGGACGAGTTCTGGGACATCTGTGACCAGCTGGCGGCGAAAATGCCCGACGGCGAGTACCCGATCGACCTTGGCGACCGCAAGGGCTGGCCGGCGTGTCAGGTGTTCGAGGACATCATGATGGGCACTGACCCTAAAATCTATCAGGACTTCATCAACGGCATCTATAACGTCGAGGATGTGACGAAGGTGCTGACGACTTACGCCAAGCTGATGGATTACGTCGCGCCCGACCATTCCAGCCGTGACTGGTACGAAGCGAGCGGTCAGGTTGTCGCCGGGACGTATGCCATGCAGATTATGGGCACTTGGATGCAGCCGCTGATGACCAGCATGGGTCAGGAATACGGCAAGGACTACGGCATCTTCACGTTCCCCGGCACGGACGGCTGGTTTGGCATGAACATCGACGGTTTCGTCGTCAGCAATGACTCAGCGGATGTCGAGGCGGGTCTGCGCTGGGCGTACAACGTGTCCAGCACGCCGGTTCAGCAGCGGTTCTCCGCGCTCAAGGAATCTATTTCGCCCTACACCGATACCCCGGATGACTGCTACAACGAACTAACCCTTAAGTTCAAGAACGAGCTGATCAGCGACACGACACGCAGCTATCCCAGCTTCACCCACGGCACGGCGCTGCCTTGGAGCGCGTCTATGAGCCTTCAGACGCAGGTGCAGGAGTTCGCTACGTCCAGTGACCACGACGCGGAATATTTCGCGAATAAGATCGTCAACATCCTCAAGGAAGCTGGCGTGAAAGGAGAATGGAACCTTGTTGACTAAGAAATGGATGCGGCGCTCGCTGGCGATGCTGGGTGCGCTGACGCTTACAGCCGGGCTGTGGGCTGCTCCCGCGATGGCGGAGGAAAAAACCTACACCCAGCCGACGCTCAATCCCCATGTGAAGAGCATCATCGAAGTTGACGGCTACCAGTTTATCGACCTGAACAGCAACGGCACGCTTGACCCCTACGAGGACTGGCGCCTGGATGCTGACACCCGCACGGCGGACTTGGTCGGGCAGATGACGGTGCGCGAGAAAATTGCGCAGATGCAGCACCCGACGTACCTGCCGCGTGCCGATGGTAAGATTCCATCCTACCTGAACAAGTGGTGCAATAAGGAAGGCATCGGCATGCTGCTGATTCGCGAACTGAACAGCGTGGAAGCGGCTGCAGTGTCCATGAACACGATTCAGGAGTACGCTGAGGGGTCTCGTCTGGGCGTGCCGGTGCTGGTGTCGATGGACTCCGTGCATGGCTTGTCTTACGTCTCCGGCGCGACCGTTACCGGGCATAATCTGGCGCTGGCGGCAACCCGTGACGAAGACCTTGTCACCCGTCTGGCGGAAATTGCCCGCGATGAGCATATCGCCATCGGCGTCCGCATGACGCTGTCTCCCGAAGCTGACATTGCCTCTGAACCTCGCTGGGGGCGCGTCATGGAGACGTTCGGCGAAGACCCTGACCTTGTGACGAAGATGGTCACGGCGCAGGTCGTTGCGTTCCAGAATGGGCGCGACGGGCTGAACACGGGCGCAATCGTGGCCTGCATGAAGCATTTCCCCGGCGCTGGGCCGCAGATGGAGGGCAAGGACACCTCGCCCATCATTTCCAGCGCGGAAACCCTGCAAATTCACCTGAAGCCGTATTATGCGGCGCTGGAAGTCAACATTGCTTCCATCATGCCGTACTACTCTGTCCCGCTGGAGCTGGACATGGAGAACTCCGCCATCGGCTCGAAGGCGACGCTGCAAGACCTGCTGCGCGACGAAATGGGCTTTGAGGGCATCATCCAGACCGACTGGGGCATGATTTGGGCGATTCAGGAAGGCCGCGGCACGATGATGGGTGAAGAAGTGTCCGACGAAGAAGCCATCCTGATTGGCATCACCGAGAGCCGTGTGGACGGCATCGGCGGCGAATCCATCCGCCTGATCGACCAGATGGAAGAGCTGACGAACGCGGGCAAGATTGACGAAGACATCCTGACGGCGGCGGCGACGCGCATCGTCAAGGCGAAGTTTGAACTGGGCGTGTTCGAGAATCCCTACTGCGACGTGGAATACGCTGTGCAGTTCGTCGGCAACGAGGAACATCAGGCGGTGAACCTTGAGGCGGCGCGCAAGGCGATGACGCTGCTCAAGAACGACGGCATCCTGCCCCTCAAACAGAACGAGAAGCAGACGATTCTGGTCTGCGGCCCGCGCGCCGGCGACATGGACTCGCTGGTCGGCGGCTGGTCTTCCGCGCAGGAGGGCTTGACCATTGCGGACGCGATTGCTGCTTACGCAGGCGAAAACGCAACGGTCATCTATGAATCCGACAACGTTGAGCGCATTGCAGAGCTGGCAAAGGATGCGGACATCATCATCGTGTCCGTCGGCGAACCGAGCTACCAGCACGATCCGCCGTGGGGCTACGACACGCTGGAAATCACCGGCAGTCAGCAGGAAATCCTCGAAGCGGCGAAAGCCAGCGGCACGCCGATGGTGACGGTCGTCACGGGCGGGCGTCCCTACATCCTGACGTGGTGCGACGAGAATACGAACGCGATTCTGGAAGCGTACTATCCGGGTTCGCAGGGCGGCATCGCGATTGCGGAAACGCTCTTCGGGCTGAACAATCCCACGGGCAAGACGCCCTTGCAGTTCCCGCGGGATATGGATTCTGTCCGCAATCAGGAAGGCGACGTGTCCTTCGACCTTGAAAACCCGCTGTATGACTACGGCTGGGGTCTGAGCTACGGCGAATGATGTATCAGCCCGTACAGGCGCAGCGGAATTGCACAAGCCTGTACGGGCTTTCTTCAAAGCTGATAGCAAAACCTCGAACAGAATGCAACAGAAGGGGATTTGCCCATGGAACAATTTTCTGAATTTTTTGAGAATCTGGCGTTCATGACCTTTTCCCATGACAGGTTCTGGGTTCTCTGCGCCATCATCGTCGCGGTGATTCTCGTGTACCAGCTGCTGCTGCGCTTTGCGCCCAAAACAGTCGGCCCGGTACACCACTTTCTCCAGCGGCATCCGCTGATTTGGATCTGCATCCCGGCGGCGCTGCTGATTTACTTCGTGTATGTCTCGCTGGGCTGGAACCTGTGGGTTTCCGTGTCCGACTGGGAGTCGGGGCAGCTGGAAGCAAGCTACGGCTGGGGCGGCTTCGGCAACTACGCGAAGATGTTCTCCAGCCCCGACTTCTGGCCGTCGCTGCGCAATACGCTGCTGCTGTTCTGCCTGATTCCGCTGTGCCTCCTGCTGGGGCTGGGGCTGGCGCTGATCATGGATCAGGGGCTTCGCGGCACGGCGCTGTTCCGCACGCTGATTCTGCTGCCGTTCGCGCTGTCCTTCGTCGTGACCGGCACGGTCTGGGCGTACATGTATCGTCCAACGGGCGGCGTGCTGAATTCCTTCCTCTCGATTCTGGGCGTGGATGTATCCGCCGCGATGAAAGCGGGACACCTGATGTGGGCGTCGAGCAACTCCACCATCATGCTGTCCATCATCATTGCGATGGTCTGGCAGTTCTCCGGCTACGTTGCGGTCATCTTCCTTGCCGCCATCAAGAACGTGCCGGTCAACGTCATCAACGCCGCGAAGCTGGACGGCGCATATATGCCGCGCATCTACTTCAAACTCATCATTCCGCAGCTCAAGGGTGCGATGGGTTCCTGCATCACGATTCTGGCGATGTACGCACTGCGCTCGTTTGACTTCATCGTGTCGCTGGTGGGTTACACCTGTCTCTTATACACATCTCCGAGCCCACGAGACTCGACGTCATCTCG
>ERZ1027039.190-NODE-190-length-25452-cov-8.477300_pt1 | contig 25452 bp, 19 predicted proteins | sample MGYA00519438_ERZ1027039 | MGnify/ENA primary metagenome ERZ1027039 (study PRJEB26926, sample SAMN06164810) | human gut metagenome | biome: ENVO:00009003; feature: ENVO:2100002; material: ENVO:00002003 | host: Homo sapiens | place: USA | collected 2012 ...
ATGTGTATAAGAGACAGTCATAATGTACAAATAAATCAAATTTTAAGGCTTTATTATGGAAGATTTTATCTTGCTCAAATATTGAAAAAAACTTTTAAATCTGTTATACTTATCAGGTATTGGCAAAATATAATTTCTAAGGAGCAAATATGTGGTATTTAATAGTATTTTTTATTTCAATGGTTCCGATAGTAGAAATCAGAGGTGCTGTGCCTGTTGCGGTTGCAAATGACTTAAATCTTTTTTGGACATATGTAATCTGCATTTTAGGCAATATGCTCCCGGTTCCGATTATCTACCTCTTTGCAAGAAAGGTTCTTGTTTGGGGTTCTGACAAGAAGTTTATCGGCAGATTCTTTTCTTTCTGTCTTGAAAAAGGCGAAAAAGGCGGCAGAAAACTTGAGGCAAAAGCAGGCAACGGAATGTTTGTTGCACTTATGCTTTTCGTAGGCATCCCTCTTCCCGGCACAGGCGCATGGACAGGAACACTTGCGGCAAGTATTCTTGACCTCGGATTTAAGAAAAGCGTTATAGCCGTTATGTGCGGTGTTGTTATCGCAGGCATTATAATGGGTATCGGTTCGGTACTTGTAGCAAACGGAATCAACTTTATTTTTGCTCCGTAAATAATTTTGGGCAGCACATCGCTGCCCTTATTTTTTGGTGAATTTATAAAATGGAAAAGAAAAATATATATGATGCAATTATAATCGGCGGCGGTGCATCGGGACTTATGTGTGCAATCACAGCAAAGAAACATGACCGTTCAAAGAAAATTGCAATAATCGAAAAAAATGACAGATTAGGCAAAAAGCTGATGTCAACAGGCAATGGCAGATGTAACCTGACAAATCACTGTATATCTCCCGATAAATATGTCGGTTCTTTCAAAAAGCAGAGTAAAAAAATTTTTGAAAGATTCAGCGGTGATGAGATGGCGAATATTTTTAAAAACTTAGGTCTTTTAAGTTTTTACGATAACGAGGGCAGATATTACCCGATAAGCAAACACGCCGCATCTGTTCTGGATGTTCTGCGCTTACAGGTTGAAACACTCGGAATAGATGTTTTCACAAAACAGAATGTCAATTCTATAAAAAAAGTTTCAAACGGTTTTAAAATTTCGTCTGATGACAGCGAAAAAAAGTACGATTTCATATGTAACAAGCTTGTGATTGCAAACGGTTCAAAAGCCGCACCTAAGCTTGGCGGAAACGCAAGTGCAATTGATTATCTTAAAAATTTCGGTCATAAGGTTGTTTCGTTCTCCCCTGCTTTATGCCCTGTTAAGGTTAAAAGCGATGTTCTGAAAATATTAAAAGGTCTGAGAGTTACGGGCAAGGCGCAGTTATACGGTGAACATGGTCGATTAATCAAGGAAGAAACAGGCGAAATTCAATTTACCGAGAATTCGCTGTCGGGAATTTGCGTGTTCAATCTTTCATTGTTTGCTAAACAAAACGACAAAATAGTGCTTGATTTATTGCCCGATTATTCGGAAAATGAGCTGATTAAAATAATCAGACAACATATATCATTGTTTTCTGATTTGCCGTGTGAACAGCTTTTGACAGGAATTTTTCAGAAGAGAATCGGACAGGCAATTCTGAAAATCAGCCGAGTTGATTTGTCAAAGATTTGTTCCAAGCTTTCAAAAGACGAAGTATCAGGAATTTGCAAAACAATAAAATCGATGTCATTTACAGTAAGCGGAAAAGAAGATTTCTCACACGCACAATGTGCTTTGGGCGGTGTTTTAGGCAAAGAGATTGACGAAAGCACTATGATGAGTAAAATTGTAAAAAATCTTTTTATATGCGGTGAGGCAATTGACCTTTGCGGTGAATGCGGAGGGTTTAATCTTCATTTTGCATTTGCCGGCGGAATTATTGCAGGAGAAAATTTATGATCAGAGTGAACAATATACATTTAAGCCTTGACTACGATGATAAATCGGTTCGCAAGGCAGTTGCCCAACAGCTGAGGATTGAAGAAAAATCCATAAAAAGCTGTAAGATTTTTCGCAGATCGGTTGACGCAAGAAAAAAGGATAATATCTACTTTCTTACAACCGTTGACGCTGAACTTAATATCAACGAGGAAAAGGTATGTAAAAAATGCGGTAACGCTCAAATTGCGAGAAAGTATGAATATAATCAAATGAAATTTGGCAATGCGCCCTCCCCTGTTATTGTCGGGGCTGGTCCGGCAGGATTGTTTGCGGCACTTATTCTGGCAAGAAGCGGTGCAAATCCTATTCTTATTGAAAGAGGCCGTGATGTTGACAGGCGAACTGCCGATGTGAACAGGTTCTGGACAAGCGGTAAGCTTGACATAACTTCAAATGTTCAGTTTGGCGAAGGCGGTGCGGGAACATTTTCTGACGGCAAACTGAATTCAGGTACAAAAGATATAAGACAACGCAAGGTGCTTGAAGAATTTGTAAGCCACGGCGCACCTGATGAAATTCTCTATAACGCAAAGCCGCATATCGGAACGGATATGCTAAAAGGAACAATAAAAAATATCCGCAACGAGATTATTGAACTCGGCGGAAGGGTTATGTTTGAAACAAAGCTTGTTTCAATGGCTTTTAGTGATAACAAGCTGAAATCTATAACTGTTGAAACCAAAAACGGCAATGAAATTATAGAAACAGACAATGTTATTCTTGCAATAGGTCACAGTGCAAGGGATACTTTTGAGATGCTTTATGATTTAAAGTTGCCGATTGAGGCAAAGCCTTTCTCGGTAGGAGCAAGAATTGAACATCTTCGTCAAAAAGTTGATAAGGCACAATACGGCAGGTTTGCAGGCAATAAAAAACTCGGCTCGGCAAATTATAAGCTGAGTACGCACCTTGATAACGGACGGGGTGTATATACATTTTGTATGTGTCCGGGAGGCAAGGTTGTCAATGCGTCAAGCGAAGAAAACAGACTTTGCACCAATGGTATGAGTGAATTTGCACGAAATGCCGAAAATTCAAATTCAGCGTTGCTTGTAGGAATAAACCCGGATGATTATGAATCCGACCATCCGCTTGCCGGAATGTATTTGCAGAGAAAGCTTGAATCAAAAGCATTCGTTGCCGGCGGTGAAAATTATAATGCACCCATACAAAGAGTTGACGATTTTCTTAATAATAGAAAATCAACTCATCTTGGTGATGTAAAGCCAAGTATCGGTCCGAATTATGAGTTTTCAAATCTGAACGAGATTTTGCCTGAATATGTCTGCACTTCTATGGCTCAGGGCATTGTGAAAATGGGCAGAATGTTACACGGATTTGATGACGGTGACGCTGTTTTGACTGGCGTTGAGAGCAGAAGCTCTTCCCCCGTCAGAATCATGAGAAAGACAGATACGCTCGAAAGTGTACTTATTGAAGGACTGTATCCGTGCGGTGAAGGTGCAGGTTATGCAGGCGGAATTATCTCCGCGGCAGTTGACGGCATTAAATGTGCCGAAAAAATTATAGATAAATCGAATAAATAAACCTCCGAAATCAATCGGATTGTGAAACGCCCCCTAAAGGTCAGAGCAAAAATCTGACTTTTAGGGGGCAATCATTTTTTACAGGCGGTTTATTTTGTATTGTGATTTAAACAAATAACAGTACCGCCCCGACAGTAAAAATCAAAACAGCAAAATGTGCTTGATTGTGCGGGGCGGCTCTTAGATAAACTTATTAAATTTTACTCGGAGTATTTACTCCACTGTCCGTTTGAGTAAATCATATTTACATCGGGAATTTTTAAGTCACCTGTCTGTGTTGAACCGTTATTGAATATAGCATATTCTGCACCATTCGGAAGTTCAAATCTGTATGTGTTATTACCTATATTTTCCATAGCCTTGCCGGGCCAGCTCATATAAGTAGAATCTTTTGAACTCCATACATAGACATTTACTGTTGACCAGTTTTCCGTATTATTGAAATAAACATAATTCTTCGTCTGAATTGAAGTCGGTTCGGTTGTTGGCTCTGTGACATTCGTTGTAGGCTGGGTGGGTGCAACATTTTCTGTGTAAGTACCGCAGTATGAGTCTTCACCAATAAGCTTAACGACATAAGCCTGAATCATAGTTGCGTCTTTTACAGAAATAACAGAATCCTTGTTTACATCTGCCGCAATGAGAGCCTCATCGCTTAAAGTCGATATGTGAACAATGTATCTTTGAACCTCTGTTGAATCACAGACTGTAATTGTTCCGTTTAAATCAACATCACCGATAAGAATTCTGTTTGAAGGCTCTGTTACCGGCTGAGTTGTAGAAGGCTGTGTTGTAGCAGGCTGTGATGTGGTAGGCTGAGTTGTGGTAGGCTGAGTTGCGATTGTAGTAGGACGGACTGTCGTTGAAGGAGCTGTTGCCGGCTGAGTGGGTTTTACAGTCGAATAGTTCTGCCAAGAACCGTTGCTGTAAATTTTATTACCGTCTGCAATCCTGAGGTCATCTGTCTGACTGTCACCGTTGTTGAAGATTACATATTTTGCACCGTCAGGCACTTCAATATCAAAAATATTATTACCCTTGTCGGTCATTTTCTTGCCCGGCCACGATGTCATTTCTTTATTATCATCGCTCCAGAAATATGCATTGACCTTAGACCACTTGGTTGATGAGTTATCATAAGCAACAACCTTTACGGCATTCGGGTCTACCTTTGTGTATGTATATGTTTCCGGATCGGATGTTGTCTTGCCGTCGCTTGCTTTTACTGTTACTGTGGTTACAGTATCGTAAGCAAGGTTTGTACCGATTGTAATTTGCTGACCGTTTGTGTAGTTTACAAATGCACCGTCATCAATTGAATACTGAGCATTTTTTGCATTCTTGCAATTGAGCGTAAGTGTGAGCTCATCTGTATTGTAGTTTGTTGAACCCGGAGTTACTGACGCTGAAGGTCCTTCGGGTTCGGCATCATAGACTACTGCAATACCTGATGAACCTATTGTACCTGAAATGGTGCTTGATGTAATTGTAAATGTATTGCCTGAAACAGCGTCTGTGTATGTACCCGGTTTTGCGTAACCGCCGCCGTTTTCTACCGATACCTCGCCGCTTCCGCTGCCTTTTACAATAACAGCACCGCCGTCTTTACGGGTAATTACAGAACAACCGTCTGACACGGTGTAGTAATCAGCTTTGCCGTCCATTGCATTATGGAACTTATTGATTTGGGCAACCTCACTGCTGGTGTAATGAGTTGAGCCTTTTTCTCCCATTTTGATACTTTCTTTGTTGGTTGAAGAAGGACGGGAAAAATAAAGAGCAGTAACTTTATTACGGCTTGCCGCAACCGCATAGGCACGGTCAATAACATTCTGACTCATTTCATTTGAAAAGCCCCAGTCTTTGTTGTTTGACCATGTATCATGGCTTTCACCCCAATAAAGAAGCTTATCGTTTGAAATGCCTTTTTCACTCCAGTTTCCGCTTGAAGTAGGAGCTTTGCCCGAATTAAACGAATCACGGAGTTCTTTACCGTAGTTACTGTCTGTGACAGAAATATAATCGGTATACTCTTTCATAATGTCTTCATTGCCTGTCGAACGGTCATCGGGACCACCGAGAATTTCGCCGTAGTTATAAAGACCGTACTGTGTTACCGATTTCCAGAAATCGTCGCCCTCGCTCGGAACGCCAATGTGTTTTGCAGCGTCCCAACGAAGTCCGTCAACACCTACCGACTTGAGTTCCTGAACATAGTTGCAGACTTTTTGCTGAACATATGGATTTTCGGTTGCAATGTCCGGCATACCAATCGAGCCGTGTGTTACCTGCCAACGGTTTTTCCAGTCAATACCTCCGCCGAAGGTATGCCAATACTCGGATGGCTTTAAATCGTTGTCTATGTTGTTGTGATCGCCTCTCAAATGGTTAGCAACAACATCGACAATAATCTTAATTCCGTACTTTTCCGCCTCATCACAAAGCGACTGAAGTTCAGCCTTTGTACCGACACCATTTGTTCCGATACTGAATGAAATTGGCTGATATAACCAATACCAAGTACCTGTTCCGTTTGGCTGTGCCGGAGAAGTCTGTATACTTGTAAATCCGGCTTTTGCAATTTTAGGCAATTCAGCCTTAATATCGTTATAAGTCCAGTCAAAACAATGTAAAATTACACCGTCCTGAATATTATCTTTGAGTTTGTACTTATTAGCCGATACGGTTGGCGAGCTTTCTGCCGCCTGAACACCGAGTGAACCGGATACAAAGGCAGATAGGCTTGCCGACAGGATGCTCACGCTCAATATTGCGCTGAGTATTTTTGATTTTGTTTTCAAATTTTTACACACCTTTCAAATTAATTTCAAAACTCTACTATGTGTCGAATCAGTCGACTGAAACAAATCAAATTAAATCAATTTCAATAGATTTCAGCATAAAGCAAAGTACAATAAAGAGCAACATAAATGCAATGCATTTTTTAAATCAATTGCAAATGTGCATAACATTTGTACAAATTGCTAAAATTCGACAATAATATTAAAGCACCCATAAAAGGTGCCCTAATATGCGACTGTGTCTGTAAGCCGGGTTTTGTCGTGAACAGCCATCTATCTTGGCAGACCGTTACCGAATCTGCTCGATGCCACCTCCTAAGGACACGCCGAGCAAGCGTATAATGTCCTACCACGGTGTTGCTTCAAATAGGGTTTACACGGCAGAGCAGTCTCCTGCCCTCCGGTGAGCTCTTACCTCACCTTTCCATCCTTACCATATAATGGCGGTAATTTTCTGTTGCACTATCCCTGGAGTCGCCTCCGGCGGCCGTTAGCCGTTATTATTGCTCTGTGAAGCCCGGACTTTCCTCGCACAGTACCTTTCGGCAGCTGCTCGCAGCTGTTCAACACACTCGCACATTTATTTTATACCTTTTTTGTACAAAAGTCAAATGAATTTTGTGATTTTTACTTGATATAACGGCTTTTTAGGGGTATAATGAGAGGGAAATTATTATAAGGAGTTACCGATATGGATATCAGAAAAGAATCACTCAAAAAACACTATGAGTGGAACGGTAAGATTGAAGTTGTTTCAAGAGTTCCGATTAACTCGGCTGAAGACCTCTCTCTTGCATATACTCCGGGTGTTGCAGAACCGTGTCTTGAAATTCAGAAGGACTATGACAAGTCTTTTGAACTCACAAGAAGAAACAACCTTGTTGCCGTTGTAACCGACGGTACAGCTGTTCTCGGTCTTGGTGACATAGGTCCTGAGGCAGGTATGCCTGTTATGGAGGGCAAATGTGCGCTTTTTAAGGAATTCGGCGATGTTGACGCATTTCCTATTTGCGTAAGAAGTAAGGATGTTGACGAAATTGTAAACGCAATTTACCTTATCAGCGGTTCATTCGGCGGAATCAATCTTGAGGATATTGCCGCTCCGAGATGCTTTGAAATTGAAAAGAAGCTCAAAGAGAAGTGTGATATTCCGATTTTCCACGATGACCAGCACGGTACTGCCGTTATTGTTGCCGCAGGTCTTATCAACTCACTCAAGCTTGTTCACAAGAAACTTGACGAAATCAAGGTTGTTATGAACGGTGCAGGTGCGGCAGGTATTGCAATTGCAAAGCACCTTCTTAATATGGGTGTAAAGGACATTACACTTTGCGACAGTAAGGGTATTATCTGCAAGGGTGATCCGAGACTTAACGCTGTTAAACAGGAAATGGCTGAAATTACTAACCTTTCTCACCTTGAGGGTTCGCTTGCAGATGCAATGAAAGGTGCTGATGTATTCCTCGGAATTTCTGCCGCAGGTTGCGTAAGCGAAGAAATGGTTAAGTCAATGGCTAAGGATCCTATCCTTTTTGCTATGGCTAATCCGACTCCCGAGATTATGCCTGACATTGCTAAAAAGGCAGGTGCGGCTGTTGTAGGTACAGGCAGAAGTGACTTTCCTAACCAAATTAACAATGTACTTGCTTTTCCGGGTATTTTCAGAGGTGCTCTCGACTGCCGTGCAAGCGATATTAACGAAGAAATGAAAGTTGCCGCATCTTTTGCAATTGCTTCACTCGTGAGCGATGAAGAGCTTAATGCAGATTATATTCTTCCCGAGGCATTTGACAAGAGAATCGGCAAAACTGTTGCTGAGGCTGTTAAGAAGGCCGCTGTTGAGACAGGCGTTGCAAGAATCTGATAAGGATTTGCAAATAAATATTTTAAGAGAAAGAAAAAGAGGAAAACAATGAAAAAGACAGTTACTTTATTGGTACTGATTTCAATGCTGTTCTCTACTGTTTTTCTGTTCACCGGATGCGGTGATTCATCGGTTAAGGAAATTAAGACTGCCGATGATATCAAAGGAGCATCCGTAGGTGTTCAGAATGGTACAACAGGCGATACTTTTGTATCTGACTATGAGGCTGACGGCACCAAGGTTATGCGTTACAGCAAGGGTGCCGACGCTATCGTAGCTCTTACACAGAATAAAATCGACTGTGTTGTAATTGACAGTGAACCGGCAAAGGAATTTGTAAAAGCAAATGCAGGACTAAAAATTCTTGATGAACCTTTTGCGGAAGAGCAGTATGCAATCTGCATTTCAAAGGAAAATCATGAACTCACCGAAAAAATCGACAAAGCTCTTGCAGAGCTTAAAGACGAGGGTGTTCTGGACAAAATCAAAAGCTATTACATAGAGGGTAATACTGATACCGTACCCTATGAATCGCCTAAGGATATCAAGTATGACGGTGAACTTCATATGGCTACGAACGCTGCTTTTCCACCGTATGAATATGTTGAAGGCGGTAAAATTGTCGGTCTTGACCCGATGATGGCTACCGCAATCTGTGACAAGCTCGGTAAAAAACTTGTCATTGATGATATGGAATTTGATTCTGTTATCACTGCTGTTCAGACCGGCAAAGACGATTTCGGTATGGCGGGTATGACCGACACACCGGAAAGAAGAAAAAATATCGACTTTTCGACTTCATATGCAAACACAACTCAGGTTATTATCGTAAACGACAGTGCATCTGGCAGTTTGTTCGGCAATCTCGGTGAAAGCTTTAAAAACACATTCATCACAGATAACAGATGGCAGCAGCTTTTAAGCGGTTTGCTTGTAACCCTTGAAATCACATTGTTTGCAGGTATTATCGGTGTTATTATCGGTTTTGTCATTGCTCTTGTAAGAGCGACTCACGATATTCAGCTTGACAAGAGAACATGCAGGAGCTTCGGTGATTGTGTTCTGAAATTCTTTAATGCGATTTGCAATATCTACATTACTGTTATCAGAGGCACACCTGTTGTAGTTCAGTTGATGATTATGTATTACATTATTCTTGCATCTGTAAGAAACGGTATCTTTGCCGCAATCATTGCATTTGGTATGAACTCTGCCGCTTATGTTGCAGAAATTGTTCGTTCGGGCATTATGGCTGTTGACATCGGTCAGACTGAGGCAAGCCGTTCACTCGGTTTTAACAACAGACAGACAATGACAATGGTCGTTCTTCCGCAGGCAATTAAAAATGTTCTTCCTGCACTCGGCAATGAAATTATTACACTTCTCAAAGAAACCTCGGTTGCAGGTTATGTTGCACTTGCAGATATCACATATATTGGTAATATGATTCGTTCAAGAACTTACGAGGCATTCTTCCCGCTTATTACGGTTGCATTGATTTACCTTGTAATTGTACTTGTGCTTTCGTACATCCTCAGAAGATTTGAAAGGAGATTGAAAAAGAGTGAAAGATAACGCATTAATCTCCGTAAGAGGACTTGAAAAATCATTCGGTAAAGATATTCAGGTTCTTAAAGGTATTGATATTGACATTTTTAAAGGCGATGTAGTTGTTGTTCTCGGTCCGTCAGGCTCGGGTAAATCAACTTTTCTCCGTTGCCTTAACAGACTTGAAGAACCGACAGGCGGTCACATTTTCTTTGAGGGTACCGATATTACGGATCCAAAGGTTAATATAAATGTTCACCGTCAAAAAATGGGAATGGTGTTCCAGCAGTTTAACCTTTTCCCCCACAAGACTGTTATTGACAACCTTACAATGGCTCCTGTCAAGCTTCTTGGCAAGAGCAAAGATGAGGCTAAAAAAGACGCTATGGATCTTTTGGAGCGTGTAGGACTTGCCGAAAAGGCAAACGCATATCCGAACCAGCTTTCAGGCGGTCAGAAACAGCGTATTGCAATTGTAAGAGCACTTGCAATGAATCCCGATGTTCTCCTTTTTGACGAGCCAACATCTGCACTCGACCCCGAAATGGTCGGCGAAGTTCTTGATGTTATGAAAGAGCTTGCCAAGGCAGGTATGACAATGGTTGTTGTTACTCACGAAATCGGCTTTGCAAAGGAAGTTGCAACCGATGTTGTATTTATTGACGACGGTGTTATCAAAGAAAAGAACAATCCACAGGAGTTCTTCAATAATCCGCAGGACGACCGTTTAAAAGAATTTTTATCAAAGGTTCTTTAATTTTAAACAAAAATCAGAGGATTTCAGTTTTCGCTGAAATCCTCTTTTTTAATTACTTATTTATTTAATTACCGTAAATATATTCTTTGGCTTTTGATATGAGTATTGATTTTTTGTTTGGAACATTTGCATCTACTACAAGCATTAGCAGATAATCGAGAATATTTCCGACATCTCTTCCCTCTTTTACGCCAAGGTTTAAAACATCTTTACCGTTGATATCAAGCTGACTCAGCTTAAAACATTCGTTATCTTTGATTATTTCATTAAGATGTGTTTTTGCCGTTTCAAGATATCCGAGCTTTTCTTCTCGCTGATATTCAGACTGGGCAGATATATCGGCGTATTCGACCTCTAACAACTGCTTTGTAAGGTCTGTACCGAGTACATTCATAACCTTTTTCATAAGCTTTTTACTGCCGTTAAAACGGACATCATGATATTCAATAAGCAGAAGAGTTTTGTTGATAAAATCAGACGGTAATCTTAGTCTGTGCAGAATTCTGTCTGCAATTTTTTTACTTTCAAGCTGATGTCCCTGAAAATGCGATTGACCGCTGTTGTCAGTAGTTTTAACAGAAGGCTTGCCGATGTCATGCAGAAGCATTGTCATACGAAGTATGGGATTCGGTTCAATTGTGCCGAGTGCAGTCAGGGTATGTTGCCATAAATCATACGAATGATGAATGTTGTTCTGATTGAAATTGAACATAACGGTAATTTCAGGGATAATAACAGCAATCGTTTCTCGGTAAGCGTCAAGAATTTTTACGGCATCCTTACCGCAGATGAGCTTTAGAAATTCCGAAATCACACGCTCTGTTGCAATGTTTTTTAGCAAGTCTGCATTTTTAAATATAGACTTTGATGTGTTCTCTTCAATTGAAAATCCGTAAACAGAGGCAAAGCGTAATGCCCGCAAGATTCGCAGAGCATCCTCGTTAAAGCGTGTATCGGGATTTCCGACACAACGGATAATTTTATCTTTAAGATCATTTTTACCGCCGTATGGATCGACAAGACCGTATTCAGCGTTATATGCCATTGCATTTACCGTAAAGTCACGGCGTTGCAAATCTTCGTCTATGTTTCGTGTAAAGCTTACGCTGTCCGGATGACGGTTATCGGAATAATCACCGTCAATACGGTAGGTTGTGATTTCATAGACTTCACCGCCGCATACAACGGAAATTGTGCCGTGTTTGATACCTGTATCAAAAGTACGATAAGCCTCAAAGCATTTTTTTGTCTGCTCAGGCAAAGCGTTTGTACAAATATCTGTATCATGCGGAGTCAAACCGAGAAGATAATCACGAACACAACCGCCTACTATAAAAGCCTCATAGCCTTGATTATTCAGTTGTCTGATTAATTTTTCAGCGTTTTTGTTTATTTGCATTTCTTTTTGCAGTCAGTTTAAGATGACTTTCCTTTTTGAATTTTTCTATATAGTGCTGTGCTATATTGTAGAATATATTAAATACAACAAATGTGCCTACAGCAAAGATTACAAGCAATATGATGTTTTCAAATGTAAGCGGTGCAAGTGAGAACAATCCGCCGAAGAAAATTGAACCGATTATTATTCCTGCGGAACATCCAATGACCATAACGGCTCTGAGCGGATTGAACGGGATTGATAATCTGATTACAAGCAGCATACATGAAAATGCAGTAAGATATACGCAGAGAGTTGAAAACTGTGCCTGCGGCATATCTGTCATATACTTTAAAATTGCGAGTAATATTGTATCTGCCGAAATACAAAAAGCTGTGGGGAGTGATCTTGCTATTATATTTACGGTGAAATTACCTTTTACTATATCTTTATTCGGTTGAAGTGCGAGAACAAATGAAGGCAATCCAACCGTTAATGCACCGACAAGCGTAAGCTGTATCGGTTCAAAGGGATATCCTGTACGGAAGAATATGAAGAAAATTGAGAGTATAACCGAATAAATCGTCTTAACAAGATAGAGTGCAGAGCTTCGTTCAAGGTTATTGATTGTTCGTCTGCCCTCTGCCACAACGCTCGGCATTGCGCCAAAGTCATTATTGACAAGTACAAGCTGTGACACATTTCGTGCGGCATCACTGCCCGACGCCATAGCTACGGAGCAATCCGCCTCTTTGAGTGCGAGAACATCATTTACTCCGTCACCTGTCATAGCAACCGAATGTCCGTGCTTTTTAAGGGCAACCACAAGCTTTTTCTTTTGAGCCGGAGTTACTCTGCCAAACACATTACAACGCTCTGCCGCATCTTCAAGCTCTTTATCTGTTGTCACGGTTGACATATCAATTGCATTTTCTGCACCCTCGATCCCTGTGTCAAGCGCAATATTTTTAACAGTTTTAACGCTGTCGCCTGAAATTACCTTTAAGGTGACACCCTGTTCCTTAAAATATTTTACCGTTTCATTTACATTATCACGAAGTTTATCCTTGATAAGAATGAGTGCAAGCGGTTTTAAATCATCAGGCAATGCGTCTTTGTCCGGTTCACTATCGCTTTCGGCAAGAACAAGGATTCTGACGGTTTGATTTATCTTTTCAATCTCAGAATACACCTCGGAATACTTTTCTCTGCTTTTTAAAATACATTCAGTCGCACCGACTATGTAGGTCTTGCCGTTTTCAAATGCACCTCCCGACCATTTTGTTTCGGAGGAAAAATCGCAGAATTTACTGCACTCATACGGTGAAACGGAATCCGAATAGTCACGCAGTGCATACAAAGTTGCATTTAGTTCATCAGACGCTTTTACAATTGAAGAAAGTGCTTTCTTAATTTTATTGTCATCAGCCCCAAACGGAATGACACCTGTTACCGTCATTTCGTCTGTTGTAAGCGTTCCCGTTTTATCAAGACAAAGCACATCAACTCTTGCAAGTGTTTCAATGCAATACATTTCTTGTACAAGCACCTTTTTGGATGAAAGCCTGATAATTGATACTGCAAGAACAGAACTTGTAAGAAGAATCATTCCCTTTGGAATCATACCGACAAGCGACGCAACAGTGCTGATTACAGCAGACTGCAATGTTGCATCGGGCAGGGTGAATTGTCGAATAAAAAATGCAATGCCGATTGGGAAAAGTACAAATGTACAGATTTTGATAATGAAATTGAATGACTCCATAATCTGAGAATTTACTTTTTTAATATATTTAGCTTCGTTATTTATCTTAGCGGCATAGCAATCGGCTCCGACCTTTACAGCCTGAGCATAGCATTTTCCTGCCGCAATAAAACTGCCTGAAAGAAGTTCATCTCCGACATTTTTTTCAATGAGATTTGATTCGCCTGTAAGCAAACTTTCGTTGACTCTGCAGTTGCCGTCGCATACAATGCAGTCGGCAGGAATCTGGCTTCCTCTTGAAAGCACAAGAATATCGTCAAGGACAATCTCATCTTTACTTATTTCTGCAATTTTACCGTTTCTGAGAACATTGATTTTTTTCTCAGACAAAATAGTCAGCTTGTCAACGCTTATTTTGGAACGAATTTCCTGAACTATGCCTATAATTATATTTGCGATAACAACACCGATAAAAAGCATATTCTTGTGTGAACCCACAAAAATCAATGCCGCAAGTAAAATTACATTTATAAGATTGAAAAGCGTAAAAATGTTATCACAAAATATTCTTTTGATTGATTTGGTTTTAATATTAGTTGAAATATTTACCTTTCCTTCATCTATACGCTTTTGAACTTCGGAATCGGTAAGACCGACAAGGTTAGAATTTGTGTTTTCCATATATACCTCATAATAAGAAAATGATATAATTTCAGAAAATAATTTACAATGCACGGCTGTTTATCGCATTTTCTGAAAATCCTCTGCCAGTAACATTTTTAATATTTTCATCAACGCACTAATCTATATTATAAATGCAAATCATAATAAAGGCAACGGAAAGAAGGTGAATTTTTTGCGAAAATTTAAAGAAATTATATCAGTTGCCCTGATTTTCACATTATTATTTACTGTTTCGACTTTTTCGCCTTATGCCGCTGATGATAAAAATGAGGTTTACATTGGCGGTGAGGCTTTCGGAGTTAAATTTTATGCTAACGGAGCAATGATAATCAAGCTTGAAAGCTACTACGACGGTGAAAAATATGTTTGCCCCGCAAAAGACGGCGGACTTAAAGTAAACGATATTATAAAGAAAGTAAATAATACAAAAATCAGCACAAATGAAGAATTAAAGTCTGAAATTGAAAAATCAAACGGCAATGAAATTACTGTTGAAATTGATAGAAACGGCAAAACCGAAAACAAAACCGTTTTGCCGATTAAAAATACCGTGGGAGTATATCTCCTCGGTGCGTGGGTTCGTGACAGCTGTGCAGGCATCGGAACTATGACCTATTATGATGACAGCAATAATTATTTTGCCGCACTCGGTCATGGAATATGCGACTGTGACACGACTGCTTTGTTACCGTTAAAATCAGGAGAAGCTGTTCGGGCTGAAATCAGCGGAATTGAAAAAAGCGTCTGCGGAAAAGCCGGCAGTTTCTGCGGATATTTTACCGATGCTAAGTTTGGTAATTTGAGCGTAAACTCCCCTTTAGGAATTTTCGGAGATTTAACGAGTGAAAATTATAAAAGAAACAAGAAATATCTGATTGCAAATGACGATGAGGTAAAAACAGGAAAGGCTGTTATGGTAACAACGCCTGTCGGAGATACGCCACAGGAATATGATATTGAAATCAAAAGAATATGCAACCGTGATATGACATCAAATGAAAATTTTGTCATAAAAATAACCGACAGCAGATTGCTCGAAAATTGCGGCGGTATTGTACAGGGTATGAGCGGCAGTCCGATAGTTCAAAACGGCAAAATTATTGGCGCTGTTACCCATGTTTTTCTGAATAATCCCAAAGAGGGTTACGGTGTGTTTGCACAATATATGGCAAATCGCTACAATAATCAACACTAAATATATGATGGTTTGTTCATTTTGATTTAGTAACGCAAATTATAAAACTTTTTTCTCAATTTTTCAAAAAAGTTTTATGGAAGGTATTGCCAACTTTACCATTTTGTGGTAATATTAGTACAACAAAAATTACTGGGGGAAATCACAATGAACAACAAAATAAAACTAATCGTAACCGATGACGCTTCCGAATTTACGCAGGAAAATCTTAATATCTTACAGAGTAAGAATATTTCCGTTATTTTCTGCGCAAAAGACGGAGAAGAATTGTGCGATAAAATTAAAAGAGAAAGCCCTGATGTTGTACTGATGGATTCATTTATGACAAGGCTTGACGCAATCGGTGTTATGAGAAGCATTACACGAGAAAGCACGAAAGTGCCTGTGTTTATGGTGTATTCGTCATTCCACAGCACTGTTCTTGAGCGTGAAATTATGAATTCGGGCGCATCGTATTTTGTGTTGAAGCCGTATAACATTTCCGAATTAAGCACCATTATCAGCGATTTGTCGGATTTGAGCAAGAAAAACAATTTTGGCAAAGGCAGAGTTATTGACGCTTTCGGAATTGAAATGAAAGTGACCGATATTCTCCATGAAATAGGAGTTCCGGCTCACATCAAAGGCTATCACTATCTGCGTGATTCAATCATTATGTCTGTTGAGCATCCTGAAATTATCAATGCCGTGACAAAACAGCTCTATCCGTCGGTTGCCAAAAAGTACGAAACAACTTCTTCACGGGTTGAAAGAGCTATAAGACACGCAATTGAGGTTGCATGGGATCGAGGGGACATTGATGTTCTGAACTCATATTTCGGATATACAATTCACAACGACAGAGGTAAGCCCACAAACAGCGAATTTATTGCCATGATTTCTGACAAATTAAGACTGCAGATTAAAAATGCAGGCTAAAAAAAGAGCCGCTCGTAATGAGTGGCTCTTAATATATTATTTAGTTTTGCCGATATCGTGTCTGTAATGAGCGCCTTCAAAGGAAATTTTTTCTACTGCGGCATATGCCTTTTCGAGTGCCTCATCAAGTGTATCCGCTGTCGCAGTAACACCGAGAACTCGACCGCCGTTTGTATAGAACTTTCCGTTTTCGTACTTAGTGCCGGCATGATAAACGATTGCACCATCGACACCGCCGTTATCATTAAGACCGAACATCTCTATACCCTTTTTGTATGAAACAGGATATCCGCCGCTTGCCATAACAACACAAGCCGCAGCACCGTTGTCCCATTCAATGTCAAGATCGGAAAGCTTTTCATCAATAACAGCCTCGCAGATATCTACAAGGTCAGTTTTAAGTCTTGGAAGAACAACCTGAGCCTCAGGATCGCCGAAACGCGCATTGTATTCAATAACCTTTGGACCGTTCGGTGTAATCATAAGTCCAAAGTACAGACAACCCTTAAAAGTTCTGCCCTCTTTATTCATCGCCTCAATTGTAGGAATAAAGATTGTATCCATACATTCCTTGGCAATCGCATCTGTATAATACGGGTTCGGGCTGATTGTGCCCATACCGCCTGTGTTAAGACCTTCGTCATTATCAAAAGCACGCTTGTGGTCTTTTGAGCTGACCATAGGTTTTACGCACTTACCATCTGTAAATGCAAGAACAGAAACCTCGGGACCTGTAAGAAACTCTTCGATAACGATGTTGTTACCTGAGTCGCCAAACTTCTTGTCCTCCATAATTTCTTTGACTGCTTCAATTGCCTCATCAACAGATTGAGCAATAATTACGCCCTTGCCGAGTGCAAGACCGTCAGCCTTTACAACAACGGGAGCGGTATTTTCGTTCTTTATATAGTCAATTGCTTTCTGAGCATCATTGAATACTTCATACTTTGCAGTAGGTATGCCGTATTTCTTCATGAGATTTTTTGAGAAAACCTTTGACGCCTCAATAATAGCGGCATTTGCATTAGGACCGAATGCTCTGATTCCAGCCTCCTGCATAGCGTCAACCATACCGTCAGCAAGCGGATCATCAGGAGCTACAAAAACAAGGTCAATTGCATTGTCCTTTGCAAACTTAACCATATTTTCTTTATCCATAACTCCGATATTAACAAGCTCTGCATCTCTTGAAATACCGCCGTTGCCGGGAGCGCAATAAAGCTTTGTGCATTTAGGACTTTCAAGAAGCTTTTTAATTAAAGCGTGCTCTCTGCCGCCCGAACCAATCATTAAAATTTTCATAACCGCACCTCTATCAGTGATGGAAAAGACGAATACCCGTAAATGACATTGTCATATTGTACTTATTGCAGGTTTCAATAACATTATCATCACGAATTGAACCGCCAGGCTGTGCCACGAACTTAACACCTGAACGCTTTGCTCTTTCAATGTTGTCACCGAATGGGAAGAATGCATCAGAACCGAGTGAAACACCGTCAAATGTTGCAAGCCAAGCCTTTTTCTCTTCCTTTGTAAGAGGTTCGGGCTTAGTTTTGAAGAACTGCTGCCATATACCGTCAGCAAGCACATCCTCATAATCATCAGAGATGTAAACATCAATAGTGTTATCTCTGTCGGGACGGCGGATGTTGTCAACAAACGGAAGGTTCATAACCTTCGGATGCTGTCTGAGATACCAGATATCAGCCTTATTGCCTGCAAGTCTTGTGCAGTGAATTCTTGACTGCTGACCTGCGCCTACACCGATTGCCTGACCGCCCTTTGCGTAGCAAACAGAATTAGACTGAGTATATTTAAGAGTAATAAGAGCAACAAGAAGGTCACGCTTAGCTTCCTCTGTAAAATTCTTATTATCTGTTACAATGTTCTGAAGGAGCATTTCTTCGTCAATTTTGAGTTCATTTCTGCCCTGTTCAAATGTAATGCCGAAAACATCCTTATGCTCAATAGGAGCAGGAACATAGTTCGGGTCGATTTTTACGATATTATAGTTGCCTTTCTTTTTTGACTTGAGGACTTCAAGAGCCTCGGGAGTATAGTCAGGAGCAATAATACCGTCAGAAACCTCTCTCTTGAGGAGGATTGCAGTCTGAACATCGCAAGTATCGGAAAGAGCCACCCAGTCACCGTATGACGACATTCTGTCTGCACCTCTTGCCATTGCATATGCGCTTGCAATCGGAGAAAGCTCAAGGTCATCTACAAAGTAGATTTTCTTGAGTGTGTCAGAAAGCTCTGTTGCAACTGCCGCACCGGCAGGACTTACATGCTTGAATGATGCAGCCGCAGGAAGACCTGTTGCCGCTTTGAGTTCCTTTACGAGCTGCCATGAGTTAAATGCATCAAGAAAGTTGATGTAACCGGGTTTGCCGTTGAGAACCTCAACAGGAAGATCTTTGCCGTCCTGCATGAAAATTCTCGAAGGCTTCTGATTCGGGTTACAGCCGTATTTTAAAGCAAGTTCGTTCATTGGATTCATCCTTTCCGAAAAATAAATTACTTGTTTTTATTGATAATTCTTGACTCTGCCTTATTTGAAGCAATGTCAATATAGCGTACAAAAAGTGAAACCTTGTTATCCTCATTGAGAGAATTCCAGATTTTCTCGGCAAATGTGTCAATATCATCGTTACCGATTTCTACGAGTGTAGGTTCACCCTCAAAGCTCGGAAGCGGATTGCCGTCACTCATATATGTGTGAATGAATCTGCCAAGACCGTTTATCGGCTTGTCATATGTAAATGTGTATCTTTCGCAACAATCGGGATTGCCGTCTGCACTTTTGAGAATTGACATTGCATAGTTCATCTTGCCGTTTTCGCACTCAACGATACCTGAAATTCGAGGAGTGTAGTTAGGACCGTCAGGCTCAAATTCTCTTGTTGTGAGTGACTGTTCAAATGTCTGACCTTCATTCATAAGGTCATAAACAGTATCTGTCTGGTCACCGTTAGTAACGATAGTTTTGTTGCCGAGAACTCTTACGGGAGAATAGATGATAAGTGACGGATCAACAAGCTTTGACGGATCAAAAGCCTGAGTTTTGATGCCGTCCTCGGTTTCTGCAAACACTCTGTTTCTGCTGTTTTCGCTTCTGCCCATAATGAAGTATGCAATAACAGCCTTTGAGCCGTCTGCACTTTTGCCGATTACAATGCCTCTGCCCGGATATGAAGTTGAAGCAATGTCATTGTAAAGTGATACAGGTTTCATATTTTTCCTCCGTTAGTCAAGAATTTCGGTTTTATTGTCTTTTACTATAATTTTATCTTCGCAGAAAAGCGAAACCGCCCTTGGAAGAATCTTCCATTCAGCCTGTTTCATAACTCTTTTCTGAAGAATTTCGGGTGTGTCACCGTTCTGAATTTCAACGGCTTTCTGAATGATAATGGGACCGCCGTCGCACACTTCGTTTACAAAATGTGCGGTAGCACCCGTTACCTTGACGCCTCTGTTAAGAGCCTCCTCATGAACTCTGAGTCCGTAATAGCCCTCGCCGCAGAATGACGGAATAAGCGACGGATGGATATTGATTATTCTGTTTTCAAAAGCAGAAATAAACTGCTTTCCGAGAATTGTCATAAATCCCGCAAGAACGACAAGGTCAACATCCTTGGATTTCAAAAGCTCGGTTACAGCAGAATCATACTCATCAAATTCGGCATAGTCTTTTCTTCTGATAACCTCAGTTGCAATCGAATTGTTTTTTGCTCTTTCAAGTGCATAAGCGTTTGGATTTGAGGACACAACAAGAGAGATTTTTCCGTTTTTAATCTCTCCCCTGTTCTGAGCGTCAATAAGTGCCTGAAGATTTGTGCCGCCGCCCGACACAAGAACTGCGATATTTTTCATTATTCAAACACTACTCCGTCATTACCGCTGATTACTTCACCGAGTACAACAGCGTCTTCACCGTTAGCCGCAAGAACCTCAAGAGCCTTGTCTGCATCCTCCTTGGCAACGGCGATTATCATACCTACACCCATATTGAATGTGTTGAACATATCGTGCTCGGGGATATTACCTACTCTCTGCATAAGCTTGAAAATAGGAAGAACAGGAATATTGTCCTTTTTGATTTTGGCAGAAAGACCGTCTGTAAGCATACGGGGAATGTTTTCATAGAAACCGCCGCCCGTGATGTGTGATACAGCCTTTACATCAACCTTATCCATAAGAGCGAGAAGAGGTTTTACATAAATTTTTGTAGGAGTGAGCAATGTTTCACCGAGAGTTTTGTCAAGCTCAGGATACTCGGCATTGATTGTTTTCTCGTTGATATCAAAGATTTTTCTGACAAGCGAAAAACCGTTTGAGTGAACACCCGAAGAACGGAGTCCCAAAAGTACATCACCCTCACAAAGCTTTGAACCGTCAATCATCTTCGGCTTGTCTGCAATACCAACGCTGAAACCTGCAACATCATATTCATCAACAGGCATAAGACCCGGATGCTCTGCAGTTTCACCGCCGATAAGAGCACAACCGGACTGAACACAGCCTTCTGCAATGCCTGATACAATTTCAGCTACCTTTTCGGGATAGTTCTTGCCGATTGCGATATAATCGAGGAAGAAAAGAGGTTTTGCTCCACAGCAAATTACATCGTTTACGCACATTGCAACTGCGTCAATACCGATTGTGTCATGCTTGTCAAGAAGAAAAGCAAGCTTGATTTTTGTGCCTACACCGTCAGTACCGCTGACAAGTACAGGCTCTTCCATATCTTTGAAATCAGGGGCAAAAAGTCCGCCGAAACCGCCGATGCCTGAAATAACACCGTCAATTTTTGTGCGTGCCACATGCTTTTTCATAAGCTCTACAGACTTATAGCCTGCTGTTACATCAACACCTGCCGCTTTGTAGCTTTCGGAAAAGCTGTTGTTCATTGTAATCACTCCGTCACTTTCTGTTAATTTTTTTAGCGTATTTATCTACAAAGATTGTTCTCGGAATTTCAGCGTCATAGCTGCCCGTGAAACAACCGTCACAGAATTCTATATTTGCACCCTCAGCAATTTTTCTGAGACTGTTTATACTGAGATAACCAAGTGAATCTGCACCGATATATTCACAGATTTCACTTGTTGTCAACTTGTTTGCAATAAGACTTTCTTTATCGTGAATGTCCACACCAAAGTAGCACGGACATACAAACGGAGGTGAGCTGATGAGCATATGCACCTCGGCAGCTCCTGCCTCACGCATAAGACGAACAATATGCTTTGATGTTTCGCCTCTGACGATTGAGTCGTCAATAATAACAACTCTCTTGCCTTTAACATTAGCCTTCAAAGCAGTAAGTCTTGTTCTGAGAAGTCTTTTCTTTTTATCTTTACCCGATCCTACTGTTCTGCCGATATATTTGTTCTTGACAAAACCTGTGCTGAACGGGATACCCGAAGCCTTTGCATAACCCTGTGCGGCAATAAGTCCCGAATCGGGAACACCGCACACCATATCTGCCTCAATCGGGAACTCGTCATAAAGAAGTTCACCGGCTTTGAATCTTGCATTATGTACGCAGACACCGTTGATTACGCTGTCCGGTCTTGCGATATATACATATTCAAAAAGGCAGAAAGATGTTTTATCGGGCAAAAGCTTTAATTTGTAGCTGTGAAAGCCTTCTTCGTCAACTACTACCATTTCACCCGGCTCAACATCACGGACAAATTCACCGCCGAGACTGTCGATAACACAGCTTTCGGAAGTGAAAATCCAGCTGTTTTTGAGTTTGCCGATACAGAGCGGACGGAATCCGTGCATATCACGAAAGCCGATAAGACGGCTCGGTGCGCAAATCACAGTTGAGTAAGCACCCTTGAGCTTTCTCATTGAAGAAAGAACAGCATCTTCAAGCGTGTCTGTTACACATCTTTCGGTTGCGATGACATAAGCCATAATTTCAGCATTAGAATTGGACTGAAAAACAGCACCGCCTGTTTCAAGCTCCTGCCTTATTTCATTGAAGTTTGTAATTGAGCCGTTGTTTGCAATACCGATTGAACCCTGAATATATCGCATAACAAGCGGCTGGTTAGATGCACGGTCGAGTGATTCCGATGAAGTATAACGGACATGACCGACTGCAATCTTACCGTTTGGAAGTTTTTCAAGTGCTTTGGGTGTAAAAATCTCGGACACCATACCGAGTTCCTTGACAGTTGTAAATTCACCGTCTTTATTCACGGTGATACCTGCGCTCTGCTGTCCTCTGTGCTGAAGGCTGAAGAGTGCGTCATTTGCGGCGGCAACAACATCTATATCGTCATCATTACGGTAAATACCGAACACACCGCACTCGTCATTTACTTTGTCAAGTTTTGTGTCAATATCTACATAGTTCTTAATCAAAGCTCTGCCACCTTAGCCTGCATTGCCTTGTCTTTTTCGGCAACGCCTTTTTCCATATCAGCTTTCATATTTTCAAGCTTCTCTGCAAGAGAATCGTCGGAAAGTGCGAGCATTTCAACGGCAAGAATTGCAGCGTTAGCCGCACCGTCAACTGCTACTGTTGCAACCGGAATTCCTGTAGGCATCATAACTGTTGCGAGAAGAGCATCCATACCGTCAAGCTGAGCCGACTTACATGGGATTCCTATCACAGGAAGGGTTGTTTTTGCCGCAAGAACACCTGCGAGATGTGCCGCCATACCTGCTGCGGCAATGATTACGCCAAAACCGTTCTTTTTAGCCTCTGCCGAAAACTTAATTGCCGCATCGGGAGTACGGTGTGCGCTCATTACATGAACCTCATACTCTACGCCAAATTCTTTGAGTTTACTGACAGCCTTTGATACTACGGGAAAATCACTGTCGGAGCCCATAATAATTGCAACCTTTTTCATAATTACTCATAGCCTTTCCGCCCACTTGATAAATTGCCGCAAAAACCGTGCCGTGGGCAGACAAAGTCAGGACAAATATGCCAATTTATGCTTTGAATCGACATAAATAAAGCATTACTAATTAATTATATAAAAAAATCGGTTAAAATTCAATAGTCAGGCGAAATTATTTTTAAAATACCGCCAAAAAGCAAAAAGTGACTGTGCAAAGCATAGCCACTTCATGATATTAATTAATCTCGGAAACATCTTTTCCCTGTTCGATTTTCATGCCGTTATCGGGATCTGTAGCATCAAGATACGGTCTTTCATTGGAAATTATGCCCTCGGTTGTAACTCCCGCCTCTGCAGCCTTTTTCATACCCGGAAAAAGAAATTCCATCTTTTCATTATCGAATTTTTCATCGAGATATTCTTCAAAGCTGTTTGACGCAGGTACTCCCTCTGTTCTCTGAGTCCATCTTGCCGTAGCTGTTACGGACATAAAGCCGTTGAATGCCATGAATACAATCAGAAATGTTGTAATAATTGCACCTGCTCTTTTAGGGATTTTTTCAATAAGCTTTGCTGTCCACGGATACAGATAACGCACCCAGACAAGACCGAGGAATCCCCAGATAAGGGCATACATAAGATTGGTTCTGCCGTCAAGGTTAAACGGAGTGTCACTGTAGTCCCATGAAACCGTGCCGAACATCTGCTCCTGCAACCACGAACAGAAATACTCAAAACCTGCTCCGACAAAAGCACTTATCACAAAAACAAGCGTATCATTAAGCTTGTAAAGCTTATACAAAGCGGCTGTCAGAAAACACGCACCGCCGCCGTAAACAGGAATAAACGGACCGTAAACCATGCCGACACGCATTTCAAAATGTCCGTCAACGCAGAACGCCCATATTGTTTCAAGAATCGTGCCGATGAAAGAACCGATCACAAACAGATAAAAAAGCTTCGTAAAACAGAATCCGTAAGCAAACGGCTTGTCATCTTTGCTTTCAAAGGTTTGTGTATATTCTTTCATATTATCCTGCTTAATCTCCTCAATTTTAGCATTAATTTGCTTTACATAAGCCATATGAGTGAGATCGGGATAAGCGTGTGCAAGTTTTTTTCTTAAAATATTCTCTGTAAAAAGTCGGTTATAGTTTTCTTCAAGTTCCTGAATTTCAACCTCTGTTGCGCCTTTATCCATAAGCTCGGAAGAATTTTTAAGCTTTGCAATTCTTCTGAGCAGACGAACTGTTGTTATCATTGAAAAAACGTAATCAATTACAATAATTCCGCAGAAGCAAAGAACAAGAATAAGACTTACCCAGAAAGGAATTGCTTCAACGGCTGTGCGAAGCACCGGAATTATCAAACCGACAAGCAGCATACCGAGCAATCCGAGAAAAAGCGCATAAGGAAAAGTTATATAATTGCCTATGCTGAATTTCGAGGAAGAAAAATCCCATGGCTTGAATTTGAGAGTTTTTTCTACAAGCACACCGACCACAACCATAAGTGCAGATAATATCAGAGTTGAACCGATGAATAAAATCAGCTTGCTGTTTTCAAACGGTTTTAGTGCCGTATAACAAATAACCGCCGAAAATCCGTACATAGGGCAAAACGGTGATGTCAGAAAACCGTTGTTACTGAATTTTTTCTCAAGAAGAAGCGAACGAAAACTGCTCGCCACCCAGCCAAAAAACGAGAAAATTACGAAGTACCACAACAGGTCGAGTAAAAATTGCATTTCCTATCCCCCACAATTTTATGCAACAAATCGGACACAGAATTCTGTGCCCGAAAAATTGCCGTAAATTTCACATTCTTTATGCCTTTGGCACATCATCTTTCCATAGTTCTTTAATTGCGGTAACATTACCCGCAAGTCCCTGAATATCTGACGGAATGATAATCTTTGTAGCCTTGCCGTCAGCGGCTTTACCGAATGCCTCAAGTGATTTAAGCTGAATAATTCTATCGGTAGGAGAAGCCTCATTGAGCATTTTAAGTGCGTCGGCATTAGCTTTCTGAACTGTGAGAATAGCCTCAGCTTCACCCTGTGCCTCACGGATTTTCTGCTCCTTAACAGCGTCGGCTTTAAGAATTGCAGATTCCTTCATACCCTCTGCAACGAGTATCTGACTGCGTTTTTCACCCTCTGCATCAAGAATTCTTGCACGGCGCTCACGCTCTGTCTCTTATACACATCTCCGAGCCCACGAGACTCGACGTCAT
>ERZ1027039.213-NODE-213-length-23447-cov-19.418904_pt1 | contig 23447 bp, 21 predicted proteins | sample MGYA00519438_ERZ1027039 | MGnify/ENA primary metagenome ERZ1027039 (study PRJEB26926, sample SAMN06164810) | human gut metagenome | biome: ENVO:00009003; feature: ENVO:2100002; material: ENVO:00002003 | host: Homo sapiens | place: USA | collected 2012 ...
TTCTGATTTTGTATATAAAATAGAGGCTGCCTAACTTTGGTTGTTAGACAGCCTCTTTACAATATTCATTCCTCCGGCTTGAAGTCAAGACCTAACTGTGAAGCTGATTCACGTATGCTCTTAAAGAGTTGCGAATTTGATGTTAATTCGCTCAGTTCAGTCGATTTAGCAGTAAACTTTACTTCGATAGACAGTTTGTTGTTTTTGAGCGTTTGAATGAAACTCGTGAACAACTGCGACCAGTTTTCAATAGGCACGCTGCCTTCAATCGTAACTGACCGATATTTGGTACTGCCTTGGGTTGAATAGTGGCTAGGCTCTTCTCCTGCGTCTGGTGTAGAAGGAGGCGTTGTGCCGTTCGGAGTATTAGCCCCCGTACCTGGTATGGGCTTAGGCTGAGGGACTACAGTTTCATGTACTAGCCAAAACTCGCCATTTTGTTCTACTGTCAAGAACGGTATATTGGCTCTGACAATAATGTTGGAGAAATTGGATGGTTCACCCACTGCAACATTGAAAACTCCGTTCAAGCAATGTTTACGCACAGTGTCAATGATTGCTTGTTCAGAAGTTATCATTGGTTTGTCATCAAAGCGAAGGAAAGCCTCGTAGAGGTCGAATACACTTATAGGGTTGTCGACATCAGGAAGAAGATTGTTCTTACTAAGAATTGCTCGGCCGAGCGATTCTACGATAAAATCTTCTTCTTTCATAGCGTTGATGATATTGGAGACTTGACTGGAAAAATCACCAGCAAAGTTGGAAACTTCAATAACATCCTTAATTCCATCCTTTTTGCTGCACCGAAGCATTACGGTATAAGCGTGAATTAACGCTTCTTTAACCGCGTCTTCATATGTTTTTTGCCGCGAAGCTACATCCTTGCGTTGCTCCGAATCGAGTTGACCAGAATAATCGGACAGTATTTTTTTGCAAGCGATGAAATCGCGAATACGACCACTGAGTATTGACATACCACGTTCGGTTGCGCACAAGTAGAAAATTGTGTTGCGGTATACTCGTTCCGAGTTGCCACGTGTGAAAGCGATTTTCTGAATGTACTCTTTTACAGCCGGAGTAATGTCATTTATGGTAGGCATAGTTAGATTTGGCGGCAATACAACCATTGTTAGGCGTTTCTGCTCAGGCACATCGCCTCCGGGAGCTATCAAAACGTTCAGTGAAGAAATGAATTGTTTTGATCTGTTAAGTCTATCAAGTATTTCAGCGTGGATATCATCGGCTGACACCTCAGACTTAGCCTGATTAAGGAGTATATTTACGTTAGGTTTTGCCTGAAACCAGTATTTCTTTTCACCATAAGTGGAAGAATACAGATAATGGGCGACTTGCTCAAATTTGTTTATGCTGTCATCGATTGTCATGTGCTGGAATGACGAAGGACGCAACATTCGGAATTTGAGCTCTTTTACAGAAAGTCCTCGATGTTGGTTGTCTCCGACCGACGACATAAGGATGGTTGTCGCCAGCCCCTGTGTTACACGGAACTTAAACAGCTCGCTTTCGGGATTAACATTATCAATCTTAAAAGCATTGCTCGATGTACTGTAAACATCAGCCTGCATGACAGAATCCCATTGACTGCCCATTAAATTTGTAAACTGCCCGGTAAGAATAGGGAGCTTATCAAGCTGAATGTCTGAAATATGAATAAGTGCCTGATTGGAAGGTAATGTCGCTTTTTGTTTCCAAAGTGACTGCACGATAGAAGCAAGTATGCGAAGAACACCACGAGTACGTTGGAATTTAGAGTTGTTGCCCCAGCGAAGTCGGAATATATCAATAAGTTCCGGGTGGAATGGATAGCTTTTGCGAATTTTGTTTGCATAAGCAGCGCTCGCACTATTGGCTGGAAGGTCATTGCGTCGGTTGTCATACATTTTCCGGTAACGTTCGGCGACAACATCTATCATTTCCCAATCAAAGAAAGACTCAAAAAGACGTCGACGCACCACCTCGAAGATTTCCTCATCATCAACCGGCTTTATGCTTGAACCGATACGAACTATTCTCGCTTCGAGCGCGTCTAATATTTTTTGGCCTATTTCAGAGTTTGACACTTCTGTAGCACTGGCAGGAAGTGTAGCTATAAGTACCGTCTGAGGCACGCCCGATACAGCTTCAGTAAGAGCTTGCATGAAACTGTTCGTTTGAGAGAACAAGTCGCTGTTTCCGACTGTTTGAGCGGCAGCTTTTACGCAATAATCCGCAAGCTCATCAATCAGGATGAGTGAAGGCGCTGCGTTTTTGAGTATAGTTTTGAAGATTGTTGCCGATGGAGCAATCCATTTTTCATCATTATCTTTAACGATATTATATGCTTCAACACCTCCCAACTGGTAAGCTATTTCGCCCCAAAGAGTATGAATGGTGAAGCCCTCGGAAACAGTACGACCGACCACAACATCGCAGGTGTTATTAGTGAAAACTGCAATATTTGCTTTGTCGAAATTAGGTTGTTCATCCTCGGGCAGAATAGCTTGCGAATAATTACGGATGTTTTTACCGGCTTTAGCTATATGATACAACGATATGAGTGTGTGTGTCTTACCACCACCAAAACCTGTTTGCAATGAGATAACACGGTTCTCGGCTTCTTCGCCATTCAAAGCGGCGACAACGCGCTTGGCAATGTCCTGCAAACCGGCGGTAATGAATGTTTTTTGAAAAAACATTCCCGGTAAAATATATACATCTGGTCCGACGGCATTCACAACATCATTAAGATTGGCTGCGAATACCGATTCATCAAGCACTCCATTGCGTATGTCGGAATGAGGCAAAGAATTTTCAAACCAAGCTACGATTTTTCGGCCTGTGTCACGTATTTCGGCTGCTGGTGTAGCTTGAGTTTCTGTTGTTTTTATTTCCTGATGAGAGGAAGGAATGGCAACAATAGGTGCGGGAGTAACCGCAGGCGGAGTTGACATAGCTTTTACCTCATCGTAAAGCTCGTTGAAGTTAAGGAGTTTTGCAACCAATTTAAGATTTGAGAAGAATCGCTCTTCGGCATCATCGTCAATCAACTGGTAATGAGCGCATTTATTGCGGACTTCTTTTATTTCTTGAATTAAAGATATAAAACGGTTTGCGTTGTCACGAGACCCGAGAGTATTCGCAATTTCCTGCTTAAACTTAATTGCGAAAATGCCGAGATTATCATAATCAATTAGAGCGAGACCGGAAGTCCCGTTCTCACGTTGAACCCTGTTCCAAAGTTCTTGCTTTTCAGGGGGAAGCATTCTGAACAATTCTCCCTCCCATGGGGAATTGGGGGAGGAACTTTGTACTACGTCCCTGACGAAGGGTCGTAATTCGTCGAGCAATCGTTCAAGGGCTTTGAATATTTTTTCACTCATGGCAGTGAGTATTAAATTTCATCGAATAATGAAGGCATCTGTGGCGTGAAGTCCTTTTGACAATCCACACGCAGCGTCTCTTGTGTTAATAACAGGCCGGTGACATCTTTTAAATCTGGACCGGTAGGCAGCAATTCTTTGAGGGTGGCAAGCACGCGCCAGAACTGGTCGCTGCTCTGAGGTGCGCACTCCTTTATAAGACTTAGTAAAGCAGCCTTTTCTCCGTCACGATAAAGAAGTATTGCACGGTGCACCTGATTGATAATTGGTTGCTGTGCTATATCTTTTATAAAGCGCGAGGTCCCAAGATGTTCTTCAGCAGTGGCGAGACGGACATGATTACCATCTGCAATTAACAAACGCTGATATTTGATTTCGTTTATTTCCACATTGACACCGACACGGGTAAATTTTGTAGCATCATCAGAATCACAATCACCCATGCCGTTCATTTGTAGCCATCCGATATAAAAGCGAGTGTAATCATCCGCTTTTATGCCTTTTAGCAGTGCGTCAAATGCCGAAGAACGGGCTATTTCCAATAATTCAGCAACAGTTACAGTTGAGCCATCGGCCTTTTCAACTGTTTCATATTGTCCAAACTCGCTCACGGCTTGACCGAAGCAGGCTGTCAGTAAATCAGAGCCGCGAAAGCCGAGCTCATATAGGGACTCGACCTCCTGAGCCACCTTATTTTTAATATCTTTTTTGACTTCTTTGAAGTCACCAAATCCTCTTCGGTCGGTTGGCCTACAAGCAACAGTAACTGATGACTCAAGGAAGGCTTTATTAGTTTTTATACCGGCATTACTTCTTTCAGAATCGATAGGCCAACTACCTGATATATTCATATGCGAGGCCAATATCGAAGTGCATAAAGTTGACCAAGCCTTAGTCGAGGAATGAGCAAACATAATCGAAATAATGCCTTTGGTTTGCACTTCGATAGTCCTCAGAATTTCTGTAAGTGTATTCTGAAAATGTTCCTCCGCTTTTTTACTATCACCATTATGATAATGCTTTAACGCAGTACACTCCTCTGTTTTGGGTGATAAGGGAGTTGAAAAGATATTTGGAAAAATATCATTTAGAACTCGTTTGTGCCATAAATAGTAGAAATCAGAAAAGTCAGCATACGCCATAGCGTCGTAATAGGGAGGATCTGTTACGACACAGTCAAGGCTTTTTACTTCAAATTGGCAAACATCACCGCTTGCACAATTATTAAATTTGGCAATAAAACAATTTGAAGACTCAGATTCTATGACTTTAATAATCCATTGTAGCTGATTATAAGCGCCACCCATGGAGGAACAAAAAATGGCGCTTTCCGGGAAATCGAACACCATAGGAATTGCTTGATTTCTATGTATATGTTCAAGCTTTTCTCCAACTGTATTTAACAAAGCGAACATGTTGGAGCGCGGGGTTATACGATTCAGCAGAAGTGAAAGGTAAGAAATTATGGCGTTTGAATAATTAGAAGAAGGCAATTCTGTTTTTAAAGCATTGATCTGCTTTACAATTGATTCTATAGAATAAAGCTGACGGTCCAAAAAAAGCTGTCCGTAAGTTGAAATGCCCCAACCAAGAGTATCGCCACCTCCTGAATTAGGATGAAGTGCCTCCTTGGGTCTGTTTGTAAACGCACTTAAATTCCTTAGAACATGTTTATTCGCTTGATCAGGTTTAACAAAAACCTTCGAGGTGCCGCTATCAAAAATGAGAGCCATCAGATGCGGTTTAAGACCATTTGCTCGACATTGAGCTTTAAGGTCAGCAGTATCGGTTATTGAACCACAAAAAGGACAGTGAAGTTTACTATTAATATAAAAGCCGCGTGCCGAACTTTTTTCTTTGCGAATCTCGTATTCTCCACTATTGTTGGGTGAAAATACGAACGAATATTCATTGCCCTTCTTAGTGCTTATAGCCATAGATTTAAGCATGGGCACAAATCTTCTACAAGAAGGGTTTGTACATTGAGCGAATCGAACCCAATAGTATCCAATAGGTTTTTTACCCTTTTCGTTAGAAGGATAGAGTGAGGAAACATAGGATTCAGCTCTTGATAAAACTAATCTTGAGTAATAATTAACATCAAAAGATAATCTGTTTGGAATGTCAACTACATCAGATATAGCAATTCCCAATTCTTCAGCTAATTTTATACCCAATTCGCCATATGTGGAAATGAAATCTTGTTTATTTAACAGGGTCCTTTTTCCGTATTTTTGTGGAAATTCAGCAGTACATTTTTCAATGAGATGTGCCACTGGATTGAGGTCATTGCCAAAACTGCGGCAACCGAGGCGAGCTGCTTCCAACGGAATTGCGCCACCACCGGCAAAAGGGTCGAAAACAGATGGCATATTAGCCTGAAAGTTTTCGATAGCAGATTGGAGCGCTCCTTCGAGCACATCAATATCTGCGCTCGGAATATGGCGGTCGGGGCGCGAGTAAAATTCTTTTTCGGCGATTTCAATGGCATCAAATGCTTCATTGAAATTGCTGTGATGGGTCTCGAAACCAATTTCCGGGTGCAGGTCGGCGTTATAAGCAACCCAAATAAGTTCGCGGGCAATGCGAAGTATTTTAGGGTCGTTCTTGTTCTCCCACTTGATGAGAGAACCGTCAGAAAGTTGCTCTTTCGGCGATGTTGAATTACCGGCAATCATATCCTTTTGGCATTTATCGGAAAACTTGCCGATAAACATCATAAGGCGATTGCGCAGGTTATCCTCCATCGGGTCAACGATAGAGGTATATGGAATGTCAGCGTATGGCCGGTACTGTAGTTCTCTGATAGAGTCAGAGGTTTGCAATAAATATTTCACTGCATCGCGGAACGCTTGAGGACAGTTCGGGTCGAGCGGATCCGGGACAAGGCTTGCAAAAACTACAGCACGGGAGGCTGGAAGAGGTCTACGTGCTAACCAGAAATTTAATGTCGAAATGTGTCCATGTCTAAGAGATTTGTCACGGACACTCTCGGCAGATATTTCTTTAATCGGCAGTGAGACTTCTATCAGTTTCTTAGCTTTCATGATTCGAGTTCGCAGGTTTTAGTCTGCCAGTTGGCTAACGGCAGAAAGTATTGAACCCCTTTGGAATGTTCCTCAAATTCGAGAACATTCCCTGGGTCTTGTATGATATTAAGTGATGGCGTAGTTTTGCAATCGGTAACGATGTAAAGCCATGCTCGGTTACCGAGTTGACTCAGGCGGTTTCGCTCATTTTCGGACAGCATGACACCGTCTGTGCCGCTGCGACCTTTCACTTCTATATAGCGCTTTGTTCCGTCGGCTGACGTTGAGCGTATGTCGTAACCGACATTATCGGCGCTGACGTCAACTGGAGTGCGCCCATGTTCGGCTTCATAATCCATAGTGGCTTGCATTGCAATGCGCTCCACTTCGTCGTCGCGGCTCATACCGAAGTTGGATATGTATTCCACATCCGACAGCGGTATGACGTAGGCACAGCCGAGGACTTCAGGTTCTTTTGGAGACAGCTGTACCATATTGTCAAGCTTCTCGATGCGCATAGCCCGACGAGCCTTGAGATTTTCGATACTCTGCATCAGAGCTGTCATCTTTTCCTCGGCCTTGTTGCTTTCCTCAAAGAAAAGAGTTTGCTGCAATTCGTTCACCTTGCCGGTAATATCGATGATGATTTGTTCAAAGGCGCTGCGAAGATATTCTTTGCGCTTTGAAGAGTCTTCAGCAACTTTTCGCTCTGTCTCATCGAACAAAGGCTCGGTAATATTGACATAAGACCATTGGAGCACATCGTCTTCAGTGGTTATAGCCGGAGGTGTAACCTCTTTTGCGAATTTGTTTGGAGGGAACAAGTCAATGAATTTCGCAGGTGAAGTTTGCCGGAAATTGCCGTTAGCATCCTGACAAACAAGTGCGAGCAATTCGTTGGCAATATTCTCGCCAGCCTTGTTTTCGCGATTGTCGGTGATTTGATTCCGAATAAAAAAAGCGAAGAACGCTTCCTTATCGTCAGGCGAAATCAGCACTGTACCGCGCAACATATCAGTGCGGAATTGTTCTCGGACAACTTCGACTAGTGCGTCAAACAATGGATTGCCCGGGTTAATGTAGTGAGCACGCCCAAATGAAGGATTGGACTCGCGGTATTGAATGAACTGGTGTTTGTCGAAGAAAAATATAAGGTCTGAAAGGCCTTCGACATATAGGTTATAGTGCTGCTTTAAATATTTTGAAAGAACTTCGGGAATGAAGTCGATGCGGAAAATTCCCGGAGAGGTTTCAGAATATCGGCCACCAAGATAGCTGAAAGCACGTTCAAAGAATTGCCTTATGTAAATAGGTTGAAGTCGGCGCTCGTCACTATCTTCTTTCAGCTCACGCGCATGAGAGTAGTCGACCTGACTATGGGCAATGCGGTTAGCTTGCTCCGCGATAGATTTGCGGAACATTTCTGACATCGTGTGCTCGTCTTGATTGACGAAGTTTGAGAAGTCGGAGTTTTCACCATTGAACACCGACGAAATTATATCTTCAAGAGAAACATCTTTGAGAACATCTTGGATAACGTCATAAACTCGATCATCGCCCAAATGCTCACGTATCATCTCCAATTTTTTGAGGAGTGTGTTGAGCACTTTGCCCTCTCGTGTATTGTCAGCCACCATGTTGAACACCATGACATCATGGAGTTGGCCATAACGATGTATTCGTCCCATTCGTTGTTCAAGACGATTAGGGTTCCATGGAATATCCCAGTTGATGAGAAGTCGGCAGAACTGAAGGTTTATACCTTCTCCGGCAGCGTCTGTGGCAATAAGGATTTGAACTTCGGGAGTCTTGAACCGACACTGGGCCTCTCGACGGTCATCGACCGACATACCACCGTGAATAGTAGCAACTGAATAGCCGGAGTTTTTAAGACGCTGTTCGAGATAAAGAAGTGTGTCCTTATGCTCAGTGAAGATGACGAGTTTTTCGCCATCTATTACACCGCTGGTATTGAGCAAACTTTTGAGTTTCTTATATTTTTGCTCTTCTATATTACTGTTGTATAGGTCCGCCGCCATTTCATACAGAACCTTGACTTCATGAGCTTCTTGCTGAATTTCAGATGGACTTTTGGCCGTTGTAAACATTTTCAGCTTACGAGGGTCATCCATAATCTTGTCAAGAGCCTCACGTTCCTGGTCATCGAGTTCATCGTAATCGTCGATATTGTCAAGATTGTCGAAATCGTCGATTTTTTGGCGTTTATTCCAGAGCAAGGGGTTATTTTTCAAAGCCTCTGAGAGACCTTGAAGTGCTTTCCATCTACGTTCAAGGGTATTCTTTATAGCAAAGATGGAACTGACAAGTCGTCTCTGCATTACTTGTAGAGCGAGAGTCACATGAATATTTTTGGAATCCGCAGCTTCGGCCTTGCGTTTGGAAAGATATTCAGTAACTGCATCATAAAGTTTCTTTTCCTCAGCTGTAAGTTCGTAAGATACAGTCTGAGTAAAGCGAGCCTTGTAGAGTGGATTGCCATCCCAGTCACGCATATCTTCTTTAAGCCGACGGATAAAAAACTTATTGATCCCATCGTGACCCATTTCTTTCACTCGTTCGGCGGCAAGTTCGGGTGTGGCGAAGATATCCTCGTCAAGCAGCTGCATTAATCTCTTGAAGGTATCGGCACGGCCACGATGTGGTGTAGCCGTCAGGAGAAGCATGTGCTCGCAACGATGCGCAAGAAGCTCGGCAGCTTCATAGCGTCGCGAACGATATGTCTTTTCACCATAATCATAGGCCGAGAGTTTGTGAGCCTCGTCAAAGATAATCATATCCCAATTAGTCTTTGAAAGGACTTTCGTCACATCCTCGCGACAAATGAAATCAATGGAAGCAACAACTCGATTTTTATCCTGGAAAATCGTTGGTTCTGCGCTAAATGTACTTCGATTTACAAGGGTAAAAGGAAGATTGAATTTGATTCCCATTTCATCTTCCTGCCATTGCTTCGTCAAGCCCCCAGGTGTGACAATTAGGATGCGTTGAACGATGCCACGCATAAGGAGTTCTTTAAGAAGCAAACCGGTCATAATGGTCTTGCCAGCACCAGTATCGTCAGCAAGTAGGAAACGAATTTTGGGCTGAGGAAGAAGATATTTATAAACGGCTTCGACTTGGTGAGGAAGCGGATCGACTACACTGCAGTTAATAGCAAACAGGGGGTCGAATTGATATGCCGATTTTATGCGTTCTGCTTCGGCATACAGTACGAAACGTTCAGGATCTCCTTTGAAATTGAAGGCCCCCTCTGTGGTAACGGTCGAAAGTGCGTCAATCTGCGATTGAGTTAATACCTTGCTACTGCTTTTATTGGAGTTAACCCCGATATAAGCAACAGAATATTTGTCTCCAAGATTACGAATCTTTGTAATCTTGGCGGCTTCATTAGGTATAAGGCCATTAACTATCTGTCCTATTTCGACCATTATATTGTTTTCAAAATGAAACTCCTTCACAGCATCTGAAGGCTGACCAAAGCCTGTAACGACTATGAAGGAGTTTCAAAAAGTTTGTCGGCTCTCGCCGTATGTCTTTGTGATAATTACTTGGTCATTTTCCAGATTGGCGTTACTATTCCTAATTGCAAAATTACAAAGAATTTTTGACATTTCAATCGAATACATCCAGGGCTGGCGCATGAGATTTAGCTAAAATTCAGTCAAAAAATAGGACACTTATGTGAAATAATCTTTCATATATTGCATATATCGCTGAGAATGGCTAAATTAGTGATATGCAAATAGAAATTTTCAGCAAAGTAAAAGATCCGCGAGACTTAGGCAAGGTAAAACATGAACTCGAAGATGTTCTCCGAATGGCACTTATCGGGGTATTGTGTGATTGTGAGGACTGTGACGACATATCGGATATGGTGTCTGACAGGGAGGAAGAATTCAAAGCAGCAGGATTGCTAAAGCTAACCAATGGTGTACCGTGTGGCGACACGATACTGCGCGTTGTCGAGTCTGTCAATCCCTCTCAGCTCCGGGCAAGTCTTGACTGCTGCCGCGGCCACATCATAGAAAACCTGTGTGGACATCAGGTCATCATAGACGGGAAGAAACTGCGTGGTGAAAATCCAAAGAGTCTGGGATGCCATGGGTTGTATATCCTCAACGCATGGGTGTCCGAGACTGAAATCTGTGTTGCCGAAAAGCCGGTGGATGACAAGACCAACGAACTTACGGTTCTCCCGTCAGTATTGTCCTCCTTATGGCTTACTGGAGCTCTGGTTTCAATCGACGCCATGGGCACACACCGTAATATCGCGGAACAGATTATCCTTCAGGGAGGAGATTATCTTATGGCTCTTAAAGACAACCAGTCTATACTCAAGGACTTGACGGAAAATATTTTTAGGAATGCCACCCCAATGTCGGTATATACTACCGAGGAAAAAGGACACGGAAGACTGGAAAAGAGGACTTGTTCAATTATGGATACGACACTGCTGGAGCAAGAGGGGATGTACGAGTGCTGGCCAGGTCTGAAACGCATCATAAGGATGGAGCGTGAGCGAACGGAGAACGGTTCCAACTCGCGTGAAACCATCTACTATCTGAGCAGCGTGGAGAAAGATGAGGCGTCTTATTATGCAAGCCGTATCCGTGCGCATTGGGGCATTGAGAACAAACTGCACTGGCATCTCGACGTGACTTTCAGGGAGGACATGTGCCGTGTTCGCGCCAAAAACGGTGCTGTCAATTTTTCCGCAATGCGCAAGTATGCGCTGGAAATGCTTAAAAAGCAAGACGACAAACTCAGTCTTAAGCGAAGACGCAAGAAATGTGGCCGTAATATTGACTATTTACTCAAGGTTTTTAAGGAAAGTTAAATCTCATGCGCCAGCCCTGGAATACATCGAGAAACATAAACGCATAAGAGCCAATATATAAATATCGGCGCGGTTGATAAAAATTGTTGGCAAAAGGAGCTGATATTTATATGGATTTCGAGGCAAGTCGATGAATGGGAGGGAGAAAGGGCATATATAAATATAGTCTCATTCTGTAAAGATTGTGAATATCTGGCTGACAGGCTTTTATGAGTAAATCTATTTGCATAATTTTGCCGTTGTATTGATACGATGTCAATTGCAGAGACATCTTTTCAGATGGTGAACACGGGAATGCCTGCAACACTTCCCCGACGACCATAACCGCTAATATTTCATATCATGGCGGACAATTCAAATCTTCAACTCAATCCGGCTCCCAATGCGGTGCCCGTCTCCACCCTCAAAGAAATCCTCACAATCGAGGAAGCAGCCGAATTTCTAAGCGTGTCGAAAAGCTATCTCTACAAGCAGACGAGCGCACAGGCGATCCCCCATTACAAGCCGACCGGCAAACGGTGTTACTTTAAGCGAAGTGAACTTGAGGCATGGATTCTCGCCGGAAGAATCTCGACCAAATCAGAAATAGCGCAACGGGCGAATGCCTATTGTCTCAAAACCAGAAAGTAATGTGCACAGAGAAAATCTCCTTCAATGCTGAGTTGTCGCCTCCAATCTACGGACTTCCGGCAACGATGCAGAGAATAGTCCGTGAGGTGTCGGAAAAGCGTCAGGCGGCGATTGACTTTGCGCTCGGTCCGGCACTTGGTGCCGCAAGTATAGCCATCGGAAGCCGGATTGTGCTCGATGCTTACGGCTATAACAATCGCCTCAACCTGTGGATAATGATGATTGGACGCAGTACCGCCAACAAGACTGCGCCAATGAAAGACATCTACGCACCATTGTATAAAATCAACAATCGGCTTTTTGATGAATACAGCGAGAAAGTGGAAGCTGTGAAAGCCGAGCGAGCTGACGGCAACGACAAACCACTTCCTAAGACCAGTCAGATTCTGATTGAGGATTCCACACCTGAAGCACGCAATCAGGCGTTGGAGGACAATCCGCATGGACTTCTCAACAGCCGCGAGGAGCTGACGGCAACTATTAGCGACATCGGGCGATATGGTAGCAGTGGCGAATTGAGCGCATTGCTATCACTTCGTGACTGCACGCCGTTCTCCTCCAACCGCAAAGGCGAAGGACTAAAGGTTATAAAGGCCCCGTTTTACTCGTGGGTGAGCGGAATTCAGCCGGGAATGTTGAAACCGACATTCGACAATCCGAAATTTCTGTCGATGGGATTCCTCAACCGATTCCTGGCATTCTATCCCACCGAGATGCCAAAACGCACGGCACGGAAATCGCCGGAGGCTGTGACGATTGACCCTGTTGTAGCAGAGGCTTGGGACAAGCTCATCATCGACACATATAATAATATAGCGGCATCAACAATAACCGCGTCCGAATCGGCGATAGATGTATACTGCCGTTTTGTTGAAAACTCATTTAGGGCAGATGAAGCATCGGCTACCGATTACGAGGCATCCATCTGGGGAAAGTTGAGAATCTACGTTCTACAACTTGCCGGAATTGCTTGCGTCATGAACGCAATCGAACAAGGAGATCAACCGTCAGTTGTTACTGCGGAGCAGATGAGTTGGGCTGTTGATATTGCATACTATTCACAGGCATCTCAGCTACGTATGTTGACGGACATAACCGGTTCGACTAAAGCAACTTCGCAACTCACCAACAAGGAACTGATGCTCTTGCTGGAGAGTAGGTTTCCGAATCTAGTAAAGTCAAAGCTTGCGGAAGCTATCGGTGTAGACCCTCGCCAGGTTCGGCGATGGATGAATGAATAACGAAGTCCTACGTCCTATGTCCTGTTCAAAATCATCTCGGTAGGACGTAGGACATAGGACAGGAACAAACAATTTTATCAACTCATGAATATTCTTGAAACTCCCATAACGCTATTCGACGGCGTTACATCGACTAACGGTCATGTCGTATCACTTGCCCAATTCCTAAATGATGCGTCGTCGCATCAACTTATCCAACAAATCCGAATGACGGAGGACAAGGCTGAGCGCACACGACTCAAATCCGGTCTGCCTTGCGCTACTATTTCGGCAATCTGTCCTGACGGAAGGAAGGCTGATGATGCCTTCGAGCACACAGGGCTAATCTGTATAGACATCGACGGACAGGACAATCCCGTATTTGGAAGCGGTGCCGAGTTGAAGGCTGAGGTTTGCAAGATTGTGGAAGTGGCATATTGTTCACTCTCAGCGAGCGGTAAAGGATGCTTCGCCATTATTCGGTTGTCGCAGCCAGAAAATCATCTCGGACACTTTCTTGCACTACAACGGCTGTTCAAGTCGCGCCTCGGCATAGTCATAGACGGACAGTGCAAGGATGTGAAACGACTTCGTTTCGCCAGCTATGATTCGGAACCATATATCAACGACAGTGCCGAGCCATTCCGAATAATAGATGCGGCAACTAACCCCAAACCTAATCCGACAAAAACGACGGTTGCAATGAGGCAGCGAACTTGGGATGAAAGGCCGGAAGCAACACTTGACAAAGTGACGCGTCTGACTGAAGAGGTTGTGAGACGAGGGATTGACCTAACCGAAGGGTATAGCAAATGGGTTGAAATCGGCATGGCATTGGCGAATCTTGGAGATACCGGACGAGAGTTCTTCCATGCCGTCAGTTCGGTTTACCCCGGCTATGACCGGGCAAAGGCTGATACGAAGTTCACAAACCTTCTCAGGACGACCCGAAAAGTGACAATCGCGACCTTCTTCCATTAATGCGAGGCCCACGGCATCACACTCGATAGGGCCGACTAACAGAAACCAATGCGCTTGCGCGAAACGGGAATGTTGCCGCATTACCCGGTATCGGGGTAGCCTAATACCCCCTTCCGCCGAAATCGGCGCGAAGAGTTGCCGAATCGTCGAGTTCTGAGCAAGCTCCTTGTGCCGATTTTCGTCCGTAAGAAGCCGTGGATTCGTCCAAAAGACTCTCAAATGGAAATGCATTCAAATGATGTTGCTTTGGCGTAGGCTTGCCGTATAAAAACCAGCATGGGGAGCCTACTTCCCCCTGCGGGTATTTGCGACAACTTCCGTTGCCGAATCCAAGCCTACTGCGAGCATGATTTTTACATGACAAAGAGACGGCTATGTTTGCTGGGGTTACTCCAAAGCAAGTTAGCCGATGGCAAGGTTCTCTTATCCGGCTATGGCATTCAGCAAATCAATCTGATAATGAGCGGTCACGACAGAATCTCAAAAATCAGGAATCTCTATCCAGTTATAAAGGCTATATGGTATGTGGCAGTTCGATGTGAAATTAAGCTATGATAGACCACGTTTCGTTATCCGAAAAGTCAGACTATAATCTGGAATTATAATAGACACACCGGAACTGGTAGTCTGTATTGGATTTCAAAGGCGAGTTTTGACTGCGACGATATTATGGACTGGCGACAATAATAATTGTTGAGAGCAATCAAACTATGTGGTTGCCGCATTCAATTCAAATCCGATATGACATCACCTAATTTTTTACCGAGTTTTCGAGTGATGCATAGTTCGGCATCGAACTAAGAATGTTGCCATATCTAAATACGAAAAGCTATTCCAGTCGATAAAATATCTTGCAAAAAAATTGCGTCGTTTCTTTCTTTTCGTGACCTATTTTTGCAGTACACTTTCGCATTGAGTACACTTTTAGTACACTTCGGAAATAAGAAACCCCTTGAAAATCTGTCGATTATCAAGGGGCTGGGGTGCCCAGAACAGAAGCAACCAAATGAAAGGGTATGCACTGTTATGGAAGCAGGTTCGAGTTTTGGAGAAATTGATAACATATTGATATGTAGATTGTTAAAAATTAATCATTGCAAAAATAGGTGTCATTTGTTTCCAAGAAAAATCGCTAAATTTCAAATAGGAGGACAAAAGGAGGACAAAAAATTTGGAGTGTAATAGATTAATTGCTAACTTTGTAAAAAGGACAATCAACTGTTAATTCCGATTAACTCGTCTAAAAATGGCTGATTTCCCGTCCTCCACCCATTAAAATTTTTGTCCTCCTATGGCAAGTATCAAGCGTTATATCTCCTCCAAAGTAGAGGGTAACGGCAGGTCGGAAATAATGTTTCGGCTTAGCCTGTCGAAAGACATCAAGCTCCGTCTAAAGACTGGAATATACATTGAGCCGAGTCGTTTCAATCCTAAGACCGGTGCAATATCAAAGCCTCGTGCCAATCAAAAGGAAATATCCGAAATAAAAGACACTGAGCGCAAGATCAGAGACCTTGAAGATTATATCTATGACCTATGCGAAGCGCATACGTTGGCAGAACTTACAAAGGACTTCTTCGAGAAAGAAATTTATCGCTTCCATAATCCTAAGAAAGAGCGTAAGCCTAAAGAAGTGGAAGCGAAGCTACAAAAGAAATTCGTCGAGCTTGTCGAGGAATTTCCAGATAAGCGTGGACTTTCTGAATGGCGGCATCGACGTTATGGCGTACTGAGCCGTAGCCTCCATCGCTTTGAACTGTATCGCAAGGTCAAAAGACGTCTCCCGTATAAACTTGATTTTGAAATGTTCACTACCGAAGTGCTTGAGGAATATGAGGAGTTTCTTCGTAATGAGCCTGCCATTTTCGACAAGTACCCCAAAATCTTTGAGGAGTTTCCGGCTGAGACACGCAAAGCTCGCAAATCACGCCGCCCTTTTGAAAAAGGTGACAATACCATTATCGGCATATTCGCCTGCTTGCGTACATTCTTCAAATGGGCTAATGAAGAAGGGCTTACAAAGAATAACCCATTTGCAAGATACCACGGCAAAACCACTGAAAGATACGGCACGCCTATTTATATCACAATCAAGGAGCGTGATATAATCGCGGATTATGACCTGTCAGCCAATAAGCCGCTTGAAGTGCAGCGCGATATATTCATCTTCCACTGCTGTATCGGTTGCCGTATATCCGACCTCATGCGTCTCACACCGGCCAATATCATCAATGGCTATGTGGAGTATATCGCAAGCAAAACCAAGGCTGATCGCTCCGACGTTATACGCGTTCCGCTGACTCAGAGGGCAAAGGACATACTTGAAAAATACAAGGATGTGGAGAAAGACGGTAAGATTCTGCCATTCATCAGTTCGCAGAAATACAACGTGGCTATCAAAAAGATATTCAAGACTTGTGGCATAACACGCATAGTCACCGTTCTCAATCCCACGACCGGAGAAGAAGAGCAACGGCCTATTGATGAGATAGCCAGCAGCCACCTTGCCCGCCGTACATTTGTCGGCAACCTTTACAAGAAAGTGAAAGATCCGAATCTTGTGGGAGCGTTGAGCGGACACAAGGAAGGTAGCCGGGCATTTGCAAGATACCGCGAGATTGATGACGACTTGAAGAAGGAAATGATAGGATTTATCGAATAATCCGGATTTCGAGGGGAGATAATCAGCTATGGCTGAACATTTCCCCTCTATTTATAGTTGACAAATCAAATATTTTTATTAACTTTGTCAACCAAAGGATATATCAACATGAACAAGCAGACTAACGACATATTTTCACGCCGTCTTAGACAGGCCCGTATGATGAAAGGTTTTTCGTTGGAGAAACTTTCTCAATGTGTCACTCCTGCCATAACCCGGCAGGCCATAAACAAGTATGAGAAAGGATTGATGATGCCGGACAGTCGTGTGCTGATAGCACTTGCAACGGCTCTTGGTGTCAAGATTGACTACTTTTTCCGTCCGTTCACCGTGGAGGTTGACCGTGTGGAATTTCGTAAGAAACCGAAATTCCCTGAACGCATGGCAATGGCTGTAAGGGAGAAGGTGCGAGAGGAACTGGAGCGTTATCTGGAGGTGGAACAGCTTTGCGGTTGTTCTACTGAATTTTCAATGCCGCGCAAGCGTGTAGCCAACACTGATGAAGCGGTTCTTCATGCCAATGAAGTACGCAAGCATCTTGGCCTGGGATATGACGGCATAACCAACGCAATAGAAGTTCTGGAGGATAATGGCGTAAAGGTGATTGAGATTGCAGAGGATACCGACTTTGACGGATTGAGCGGTTATGCCAACGGCTCTATTCCTCTTATTGTGGTTAACGGCAACTTCCCTACTGAGCGCAAACGCTTCACCGCCTTGCATGAGTTAGGGCATCTGCTTCTTGATATTCCTGAAGATGTATCGTCAAAGGAAGTTGAGCATATCTGCAACGCTTTCGCGAGTGAGCTGCTGCTCCCTGTCAGTGTGCTTAAATCGAAGTTGGGAGATTCGAGGCATGACATATCTTTATCAGAACTGACTGACATACAGCGTCAGTTCGGCATATCTATCGACGATATTATGATAGCCTTGCGCTCAAATAATGTGATTTCCGACAAGCGTTATTCCGGTTATCAGACTAAGAAGAACAGACTTCCTGATTTCAAGAAACTTGTCGAGACCTCACGTGTGGTAAGCGAGCGGTCAGGACGGTTCGCACGCATGGTTTATCGTGCGTTGGCTGATGAAGCCATCTCTTTTTCTAAAGCCGCTGTACTTCTGAACACCTCTGTCGAGAGCGTCAAGTCTCAGCTTCAATTAGTGTGAGAAGATGGAGATTATTGTCAACGATACAAATATCTTCATCGATCTTCACTCGATAGGATTGCTAAGTCAACTTTGCGATCTGCCTTACGAAATACGCACGGTGGATTTTGTGATGGCAGAAATTGTCGATAATCGACAGCAAGAAGATATGGGGCATCTTGTCAAAGAAGGGAAGATTACGGTCGAGAGCTTTACAGCTGAGGAACTTATTGAGATTATAAATGAACACGCCGCCGTGTCCGGCAACCTTTCCATACCGGACTGCTCGGTATGCTATTATGCCCGTAAACATGATATAACTCTGCTTACCGGCGACCGCCAGCTACGCAGATATGCCGAGTCCCATAATCTCACTGTTCACGGCATCCTTTTTATATTCGATGAACTTGTGGCACATTCGGTCATTTCTCCGGAGGTGGCCGCAGGGAAATTGAAGGAATTATACTCAATCAACGTGCGCCTGCCGAAGTCCGAGATTCAAAGACGGATTGACCGTTGGGGTAACGACACATGAATATCATGGATATAGTAGATATACAGCACTCCATCGGCAAGATGATTTCGGACCTTTGTCTTATCCGGAATACGGTCTGCACAGCCTCGGCTGACGGATTGAACGGTCTGTCAGAATATTTGGCTGACAATCAGCTTGAATATGAAAAAGCCATCAGAGCCGAGGTAAAGGATAAAGGAAGCGATTATTTTGTTGGCCAGTTATACCGTAGCCTATCATCATATCTTGTATGGTATGCTGAGAATAACGATGTTCATTCTGATAATGCCGCAGTATCGAAAAGGATTTATGACAGGATAGTTTTCCTATGGATACCTCCGATAGAAAACCTGTTCCCCGGAGTTATAAGGACGAATGAAAATATAACGATACCAGCCTGTGACAATAAAGATCCAAAAGGTTACAATAGCCCATACGAACAAGTCGGGGAGCACTATCGCAGTATAAGATACGACATTATTGAGAACAAAGATTATCCGCATCTTACAAACGATGAGATATACCACAGGCTGAAGGAATTGGCTGCACCTGTATCTGCCGAAGGTGTGAAAATAGCCATGATTCTCAATATAGCTATAAAACATCGTCTGTTACTCAAAAAACCGCAGGGAAAGTCACTTGTAAGAGAACTTGGAATGACCTGTACCAATGCCGCAGTAATAAATATAATCGCAAGTCCCGACGAGCATTTCTATATTGACGAGTGGGGAAGAGAAATGGAAGCTAAGTTGCTGAAACAATAGCCGTTCATATTCAAAACATATCATACCGTCCTATCGCTTAAACTTTAATCCCTTAAATTTAAGCAGAGGATATAAAAGTTAAAGGAGTCCTGTACGTACAGGGCTCTATTTTTGTGCCATAATTCTAAAATCAAAGGATATGGCAGCAGAAATTATCAATTCCATACTTGATGGTCCCAAGGGGATATATCTTGTGGTGGATGCCTCTGATATGAAAGTGGCGTTCCGAGAATTTCTCCAGATGATTCGAGAGTCTGAGGACGAAAAAAGAGCCTACGATGAAGAGTTGGCTACGGTGACGCGAGAGGAGGCCTGCAAGATTTTCAACCGTTCATACAGCACACTTCTCCGATGGGAGAAAGACGGTTATCTTGTGCCGGTGAAGATCGGGAAAACTCCACTATACAAAATGTCGGATATAAAGGATGTGCTGAATCAAAGTTTCGGTAAACCGTGAGAAATCAACTCGTAAAACTTTAGCAAGGTGTGGCACATTACAAAATAATCAAGGCTCCACCCTGGGATGGTCTTACATTCCTTTATAACCTGACTGTCGATGATAGCATATTGCCTAAATGCACGCAATGTCGAATCTTCCGTAAGCACGGATTATAAACCGCATCTTTCAACGGAGGGTGAATCTGATACGATGAATTGTCAAGATGCAATCACATGGCTTCATCGTAAAGGGACGCGTCAACCCATGAACAGTGGGGCAAGTAGTATTAACACGCTTGCCATTGTACTATGGAAGGCATAAAACACTTGCTTATGAAAGCAAAATCTTTACCCGCCGTTGATCCGTCAAGACTCTACACCCGGCAGGAAGTGGCAACAATGTTTGCACTTGCAGACATCGAATTATTCAGCTATGTCAGTGGCCCTGAAAAGCTGGAATATGAAATTACCAAAGAGTCGCCTTATCCTCGCTTTCGTGGGAGCGAGCTTATCCGGTTCTTCTCCAAAACCTATAAGTTATGCCAAGATGGATGCCCGTCTATGAAGACGATATGACGCACTGGCTCTGGGATAATGCACAGCGTTATCAATGGTGGCTCGAAATAAGGTTCCGCGCCGCCAAAACTCCGGGCATGAGGTATGTGGGTGACACAAATATCCGCATACGGGTGACTTATGGAGAATGGCCTGTGACAATAGCATATCTGGGTACCCGGTGGCACGCCGATGAAAGAGCCGTCGTATCTTTCCTTGAAGCATTGGAGGAAGATGGATTGATTACCCGTAGAAAGAGCGGATTGATCACAGTTATATCCGTATGTGGTTTTGAAAAGTATTGCTTCAATATGGCAAATGATGGCACAAACACGCCCTGCCACAATTCAGGTATTGAGCCGCAGATGCTTCCGCAAGACAATATGGACGATGAAGAACCTATCGGAACGCAAATCGAAACACAGGAGGAAACAGCCAATCAGACGCAAGACCGGACGCTGGCATATTTAGATAAAAGAAAAAATATAAAAGAACTTTTTATTGAGAGTAAACGCGCACATGAAGAAGAATTTTTAGAAAAACTGAAAAAATCAGATACCGCTTTGACGGAAATGGCAAAGAGCCTGCACTGTGATGTGGCGGATCTGATACCGTTGGCTGATGATTTCAGCAACGCGACAATTTCAACCGAAGACTGGCACTCCACGTTTTCGGCTTTCAAAAAACATTTTCTCAACTGGGCCCGGCTGAGATTAAAAACAACTAAGAATGAGATACCCACAAAAAATCAACCCGAAAGAGGCTATAATCCAAATGCAGGCCGCCGCCGAGGACCGATTACACCCGATTGCGGACTTATCGAAGATTGATGCCTACAAGCAGTATTTCTTGCGTTGTGCGAAAGCCATTTGCCCCGGCTATATCGTCCGCGACGACCAACGTAATATTTTGAACGACATCGTTCATTGGGCTTTGAAAGATTACGATGGTAAACTTGACCCGGACCGGGGACTGTTGCTTTGGGGCGACATCGGCACCGGCAAATCAACGCTTCTACGCATAATCCGGCAATTCTGCCATGACATACGCCCTCCCCAAGATGGTATGCGGTATTGGTTTCGTATGACAAACGTCATCGACATCTGCGCCGAGTTTTCCGATGAATCACGCGACGGAGGCTATTATGCCATACAAACCTACATAACCAGTTCCCGGCAGGCGTTTGATGAGCTTGGCAGCGAGACAACACCTACCGGACGGTGGGGCAACTTTGAGAATGTCATGCAGTATGTTCTTCAGCGGCGATACGACCTGCGTGACAATCAGTTTACCCATGCCACTACAAATCTGTCACTTAAGCAACTGTCAAAGGTTTATTCACCTCGTATCTACGACAGATGCAAGGAAATGTTCAATTTCGTGGAGATTCGAGGCAAGACGTTCCGAAAAACCTATACATCCGAAGACGATGGCAAGACGTAGAACAGAAAAGAAGGTCAATATCTCAACGATTGACCGTAAACGGCTATATACCATATCAGAAGCAGCAAGAATACTTGGCGTAAGTCGCTCATATTTCTACTATTGCTTCGACCACGACGAGCATTTTCCCAAACCTACGCTCGTGAATGGTATGACACGGCTGAACGGAAACGACATCATAGAGATTATAGCCCTGCGCGGTCGCAAGGGGCTATAATCCCTGTCAGTTCCAGAGATACCACGGTGAGGGGCGCGGAGCGGAGAAGGCTTCGGAGAGGTCAATGGCGAGCAGCCATGCCTGGGTGCGTATGCCGTCCATGTCGGAGAGCGTCTGGGCATATCGGCTCTCTCCGGCACCCGAAATCCGGCACCACTGCCGCGCGAAGATGTCGGGTTGGAAAGCGTCAATGAACGATAGTATGTCATCCACCAACGAAGCCGGTTTGCTACCGGTCATGTCGGCTGAGAAGCAGAACGGCAGTCCGCTCTCGGTATTCCGCCGGAAATCGAAAGAGGTGATGTTTCCGTCTCTCACATTGGCGGTCACGCTCCAGCCGCATTGTGCGGCAACTTGGATTATGGTTTGTAAAATCATGTCAGTACACGTTTATGTCTGCCACGTCCGGCATGGAGGTGGCAGACCGAATTTTTCGGTAACGTCAGCCGTGGCGGTTGTGCCACGGCTGACGTGTTCGGTCAATCATAAAGGCGTTTCAAGAAGTCTTGAAGCCTCTCATCGCTTATCTGCCCTATGGGGCATGGGGTGAAATACGGCATTTGTATCACTCGGATAATGCCGAAGCCTTGTTTGCGATAGTCAAGTTCGACATCGGCAAGTTCGTTGAGCGACACATAGCCGTATTCATCTTCGCCGAGTCCTACCACTATGCAGTAAAGGATTGTATCGTCTCCCTCTTTGCCTCCTTCAAGCACAAACCAACGGATATTTCCGATAGTGAATATCGCCACGCACACTGCGTCTCTCGCCTTGCCGTCCTGCGAGTACAGAGGATAGTCCTTTATGGCTTCCTCAAATTTCGGTGTCAACAGTCTGTTCATAGTCAGTCAAATTCAATTTCATCTTCGTAAAGTTCAATCCTCGCGCCACTGCTTACCTCGATGATGAAGCGGTAGCCGTTCAGTCCTACGATTGTGCCACGGTGGTAGCCTCGCCACGGTGTTAGCAACTCGCACTGGCGTCCGTATTCGGGAAAATCGGTGTCGTTCATACGCTTTTATCCTTTAGTTCCTTATATTCGGGGTCATAGATTTCATCGCCGTTCATCAGCGTGTCGTACATCATCGCCGCTCTCCGGGCTGCCATTTCGTTTCGCTCGTCATAATAACCGGTTCGGTAGTTGACGGCGAGCTGACGGAAATATGCCACGCACACCTTGAAAGCCTGCGACTGCAAATAGCGGTGTATTGTGGCGAGTGCCTTTCCTGTGTTGGTTGCGGATTGCATTTTGCCGTTGACAAAGTTGTCAAACGCCACGACAAATTCCTTGTCGTTCTTGGATATTGCTATTCCGTTATAATTTTCCATATTCTTATGATTTAGATTGTTGCCTGATTGTAGATTGAGGGTTCGGAGGTCACGTTGTAGATGTAGTTGCCACAGCGTACCAAAAGGCAGTTCTCGCCATAATAGAGTTTTTTCATGCCCCTAATGGAGCCGGAGCGGTGGAAATTGGGGAACTGCCCGATATTGAGCCGTCTGCCCTCCGCTACTTTCATTCTTTTTACTCGCATAGTCATTTGATGTTTGAGCGTTTGAGTTAATTTTTTCCCTTTTGTTTGAAGCTCTTTGAGCTTCTCCGGCAGGGC
>ERZ1027039.224-NODE-224-length-22988-cov-7.525051_pt1 | contig 22988 bp, 19 predicted proteins | sample MGYA00519438_ERZ1027039 | MGnify/ENA primary metagenome ERZ1027039 (study PRJEB26926, sample SAMN06164810) | human gut metagenome | biome: ENVO:00009003; feature: ENVO:2100002; material: ENVO:00002003 | host: Homo sapiens | place: USA | collected 2012 ...
TGTCTGCCCAGCACCATTTCCGGGTGGTCGATAAAATACCGGTTGATGGCAAATCTGTCCTCCGTCTGTCCGGTTTGAGTCCATTCCGGCACAATGTCCAGCGGGCGGTCCCGCTTTTGGAGGAAAATGATGTCCGAAACGACCTCTGCACCAGCGTTTTTCTTGAAAGCGTCATTGGGCAGACGGATGGCTCCCAGCAGCTCGGCACGTTGAGCAAGATACCGGCGCACGGTGGAATCCTTGGCGTCCATCGTATAGCGGCTGGTGACAAAGGCCACCACGCCGCCGGGACGCACCTGGTCGAGTGCTTTGGCAAAAAAGTAGTTGTGGATGCTGAAATTCAGCTTGTCATAGGCTTTATCTCGAACCTGATACTGGCCGAAAGGCACATTACCAATGGCAAGGTCATAGAAATCTCGCCTGTCGGTGGTCTCAAACCCGGCCACGGTGATGTCGGCCTTGGGGTAGAGCTGCTTTGCAATCCGTCCACTGATGGAATCCAGCTCAACGCCATACAGACGGCTGTTTCGCATTTCTTCCGGCAGCATACCGAAGAAATTGCCCACACCGCAGGACGGCTCCAGGATGTTGCCGGTCTCAAAACCCATGCGGCCCACGGCCTCATAGATGGCCCGGATTACCGTGGGACTGGTGTAGTGCGCGTTGAGGGTGGAACCTCTGGCGGCAGTATATTCTTCCGGGGTCAGCAGCTCTTTCAACTGGGTATATTCCGCAGCCCATGCGGGCTTCTCCGGGTCAAAGGCGTCGGCCAGACCGCCCCAGCCCACATACCGGGAAAGAATTTTCTGCTGCTCCGGCGTTGCCTGTTCAGTGGTTTCCTCCAGATATTTCAGCAGCTTGATTGCCGCGATATTGGCCTGAAACTTGGCTTTCGGACCGCCTTCGCCCAGGTGGTCGTCGGTGATACGGAAATTCTCAGCGGTGCGGCGCAGGTTGTCCTTGTATTCCCCGTAAGCGGCTTCCTCGGCGGCTCTGGCATTGGGGAAGGTCTGCCACTCGCCGTTTACCTGAATGGAAACGGGGTGTTCGTCCAGCACTTCATCCAGAGTTTTTTCCGGCTCAGCGGCAGATGCAGGCGGCTCTGGCTCATTGGTTCGCAGGGTCTGAACAACCACATCATAGGGCAGATGGTTCTTGTCACCGGGATAAACTGTCACCGGCTCAGTGGTAAAACCGGGCTGTGCAGGTTCCGGCTTCTGCTCCAAATGCTGACGAATGACTGAAATCGGCTCCACCCGGAAGATGGGGAATCCCACCGCATTTGCAAAGGTCACATCTTGAAGTTCCACCCGGCCAATATCCGGCTCCAGCTTGCTGACCCGGAAAGTGCGCCCATCCAATGCAAAGGTGGTCTCGCCGGGAATTAGGTTGTGACGGGCATACTCGGCATCGGAAAGCGATTGGTTCGACTGCTCCTGTTCTTCAGCGGCAATCTGCTCCACATCCGCCATCACGCGCTGAATGAATGCGTCATTGCCCAGCTTTTCTTCGTCCACCAGCTCGCCATTCACAATACCGCGCTCGGCCAGCGCCTCCCGGATGGCGATGGGGTCGATGTTGTCGAACCGGTCCTGTTCTGCTTCGGTGTAGAACCGGTCCTCCTTGATAAGCTGAGCGATCCGGCGCTGTACCTTGGGCCAGGGCAGCTCAATTCCCTCCGGACTTCCGGCGCGGATCACAAACAGGCTCTTGCTGTCACTGCCGCTGTATTCCTGAGCCAGCCATGCAGCGGTATCTTTTTCCCGCCCATGCTGTTCCATGTAGCGGACAACGGCGTGTTTGCTCTGAATATCTCCGTTCCATGCGCGGATGGCATCGTCAATGTCATCCTGCGAGAGAGGACGCAGCATTTCATGGAGCCGTGGGTAGGTTTCGTCAATTACTTCCCGGTGCAGCCGTTGGCGGAACTCCGGCACATCGGAATAGAGCCGAATCAGCTCCAAATCACCGGAGCCGAGAACGGCACGGCGGATGGCGGCATTGCCCTCAATGACAGCATTTTCATGGTCGCTGTGACCGCAGGCGTTGCGGTATGGCACATCCTCCATCACAGCGGCAAGCACAGTGGGTTTGTACTGCTCATGCAGTTCCCGAATCGTGGGAGCTGGCTGTTCCGGCACATCCTCCTGCAAATCGTCAAGGTTTGTATCCGGCTGCTGGGACTGGACTTCATCTTCCTCCGCCAGCGCCTTTTCCGCCTGGATTTTGTCGTACTCTGCCTGTTCCTGTTTGGTGAGATAGCGTCCCTTTTGAATCAGATCAGTAATCCGTTTGGCAGCTTTCTCCCATGTGAAATGCACATCCGGGCAGCCATCCTTTTTGTAACGCAGACCTTTTCCATCGTGATCTTCCCAGCTGCCCCCAGCGCCGGACAGGGCGTGAGAGTGTCCGCCAGTGCCGTACTCATTTTTGAGAAAATCCACCTTTTCTTTATCCGTATGGGGCTTCTGGAAAAAGGTAAAAATCCGGCCTTTACCACTTTCAAATCCGCTGCCTCTGGTCATGGCGGCGTCGATCTCATCCTCGGTAATGAAGTGCTGGACGGTTGGCACTTGGGAAAGGTCCGAAGAAAAAGTCCTGCGGGACAGGGACAGGTCTTTCAGGTTTTCCCAAATCTCTCTCGGTTTGTGGTAGTGGAAGCGCAGCAACTCCCGGTCCTGCTGGTAGGCCGTCCAGAAGGCAGCGTATTCTTCCGCAAGGGTCTGACGGAACTCCGGGCGGTTCAGCTGCTCGGCAAGCCATGCGGTTTCTTCCGGGAACCCGTTTCTCTGAATACCGGACAGACAGGACAGATACCCGGAATCTCTGGCTTTATCGCTGAAATCGTGGTACAGATGCCAAAGTTTTTCCGCAAGGAGGGAGCGTTCATAGCCCGCCGCCTCAGCCAGCTCCACATTGGCGGCAAACTGGCCCTCCTGCAAAAGCTGGCCGATACGCTCGGCGGCGCTCTCCCAGGAAATGACCTGGGCGGACTTGTCGTAACGGGCTGTTTTGCCGTGGGAAAGATGGATGCCGTCCTCGGCATACCATGCGGTGACGCTGCCGATCCCGTTGCCGCCGTGATACAGATTTTTCAGAGTGTCTGCGATTTCGGCGGTGGATTTCTGCTTCTCAAAGGCCGCCACAATGCGCTCCCTTTGGCGATCCGTGTTGCCGCCCAGCCGCAGCACATGGTCAATATCCGCCTGGGCAAAAGAAAAAGCAGAGGATGTTTTCACATTCTCTGCTTCATCTATGATTCGGATTTGTTCGTTTTCGGAGAGGAAGAAACTCAGCTGTGAATAAGCTCCGCCATCAGAATCTCCTCGGCCTGCGCCTTGCAGGTGTTCATCAGGCCCACCCAGCGCATCGGATCGCTGGCTTTCAGCTGCTCCGTCGCGCCCGCGTCTTTCGCCAGCTGGGGCATCAGCTGCTCCAGACGGCTCTGTGCGGTCTCGTCGATTTCCAGCAGGTGTGGGTACAGCTTCTCGCTCATCAGCAGCTGGTTGTATAGGATGGGACGGTGTTCCTTGAGGTATGCTTTCCGCATCCTGCCGTACTTGCCCAGGGGCTTCTCCGGCTGTTCGCTCAGCTTCAGGTCGGGAATCAGATAATCTCCGTTCTGGATGTAGTTCATGGGATTCTTCATGTTGGGGTCTCCTTTCTTTGATGGCCTCACGCTCGGCATTTCGGATGGTAACGCCGATCTGCCGCAGCACCTGTTGATTGATCTGGCTGACCGCCGTTCCCAACGCCCCGATGGTAGACGGGGTGTTGAAATCAAAGATCGCCATGAAATCTTCGTGGTCGAAGTAGCGTTCCGGCTCCAGTCCACAGCGGGACATCAATGCGTAAGTGATGCTGACGGTGGCGGCTGCCTTAAACTGTACTTCGATGTTAAATTCATCATATTCCTCTAAAAAGGAATCGTCAACGATATAAAGAAAGTCCTGACGATGCTCGTTCCAGTATTCGCCCGCCAGTTTTCCGGCCACCGCCTCCAGCTGCTGGGCAAGGTCATCGCCGCCAACCTCGTAAGTGCGCTCCAGCATGGCCGACACAGAATCCCTGTGCTGTTCCTCCAGCTTCCACAGCCAGGGGGTGCGGGAATGTTCGCGGGTCCCGGTGTCCGTGATGTCGAACACATAGCGCAAACGGGGTTTATCACCGGAATCGTCCACCAGGGCGATACCCTTGGAGCCACGGCGCACATAGCGGCCCATTTTTTCATTCCATAAATCATACTCCGCACAGGCGGTAGCGTCGGGGCGCTGGGCATAGATCAGCAGCTGTTCATGGAATGGATACTTGTAAAGGCGGGCAGCAGTGTTCAGAAATCCCGCCCATTCCTGCCAGCTGCCAGTGAGCTGGGTCGCCACATGGTCGGCCATCTGCCGGTAAAATTCTGTTTTGGATGGCATGGTGTTTTGTCCTCCTTTCAGTTTTGGGTAAAAGAAAAGCAGGAAACCTTGAAAGATTTCCTGCTGCTTATACGTTTATTACCTATTTTTTTGCCAGAATACAGATATGATGTTTTTGGTTTTTGTGATCGATGGTGATTTCTGAAAATCCTGCTTCAGTTAGAAAAAATTCTAACTGCTCTACAGTATAAATTTTCATGTTGTCAATGATTTTCAACCACTTATCATCCGCTTTATTTGTACCATCGGATTCATTCACAATTAAAAACCTGCCACCTTTTTTGAGGATTTGGTACACCTGTTTAAAACTCTCAAGAGGTCCCGGCCAGAAATATACAGTTTCAAATGCTGTAGCCAAATCAAAAGTGTCTGCGTTAAAAGGAAGCTGCAAAACATTTGCATGAGTAACCTGCAATCTTCCGTTTTTAATCGCTTGCTGATTGAACTGTTTTGTTTTTTGGACAGAAATCTCAGAGTAATCTAAAGCATGCACCGTTGCAGCCGGAAATCGCTTTAATAATTCTGCTGCATTTCGCCCACCTCCACACCCCAGATCTATGATTTTAGATGGGTGCAATTTTGTAATATGCTCCATCCCCCAATCCGAAACAGCAGCGTGGCCTTTATTCATACTTTTCACCATAAGTTCGCCCAGCAAGCCTTCTGGTTTTCTTGTGCTATTAAATAATTTTTTTACAATTCCCATTTCCCATTTCCAACCCGTTCTTGATATATTTATATCTTTTTCCTGTATTCAATTCCTAAAATAAACAACCCAGTGATAAATATGATTGAAAAACAACCGATGGGAACAGCAATACCATGTTCAAGCATGGTACAAATCAATCTGCCCGGTGGTGTTATCCAACTCGTTACGGGATTTAAGATACAAGCCGCCAGCAGAATAACAATGCCAATCGTTCCACTCAAAGTTAAAAAACCGCCAATTAGTGTTTTTTTCATAGCATCTACCTCTTTTTATATCCGAAGATATTACTGGTTAGCATTAACTAACTATAAATATACCACAACAGGCAGCAATTATCAAGTATTTGCTTATTCATCAAAATCCGGGTACAGTTCCAGCTGGGCAAACTCGGCGTCGCTCATAGCCTGGAGCTTCATCAGGGCGCTGTCGGTCAGTTCCCTCAGTTCCGTTTCCTCCGGCGAAAGTTCGCCGCGCATCTCGGTCAGAGCCTCCATCAGCCCGGTGCGGCTGCCGGTGTTGTAGATACAAAGCAGGTTCATTTCTTCAAAAGTAAAGTTTCCCATATCAAAGCTCCCTTTCCGCGCTCTTTTTAGGCGCTGTCTTTTTGTGTTCCGTCCGGGGCTGGCTTTTCAGCTGCTCCATGACGGACTTTTTCTTGTCCCGTTCCTCCCGGTGGACAGCTTCCGCTAAATCCATGAGAGAGATTGGCTGGCCGCTGCGGGCCTGCTGTTCCAGCTGCGCCACGGTCGGCTCTTTTGGGCCGTTGTTGATGATGCCGTCGATCATGCCGTAGTCATCCTCCAGCATCATTTCCGCATTTTTCAGCGGATTGTCCGGCAGGAATCCGGGAATCTCGGTGAAACCAACGCTGTCGCAGTAATGACAGGATACCTTACCGTCCTGCTTGATGGCAACGATGTCGCTGACGCTCAGGGACGGGCTGTGAAAATCCACAGGCTTTTTCAGGTTGAACTGTTCATACAGCGTTTCCAGCTGCTCCATAGTGCTGCCGGAACCGTTCAGCGGGGCGGTGTAGATCAGGTCATAATTACTTCGGTCCACGGCCAGATTGTGCGATTGCAGCCAGTCCAGATTCATAAACCGTACATTCTGCGGATCGTCCCGGCTCACCTGATAAATGGCAAAGCAGCAGCCCTCATGGGCAAGAAATGCCTGCTCCCGTTCCAGCTGCCGTTCCTGCCGTTCCAGCACCTTTTCATGGAACTGGGGGCTTTTCTCCCATTCCTCGTGTTCCACACCGAAAAGTCCGCCATGCTCCATGATTTCTTCGGTGTCAAACACCATGCTCTCCGTGTTATCTTCATGGAGGACATAGACGGTCAGACCGGCAGCGTCCAGTTCCAGCGCCCGTTCTCTGGTGACAGGCAGCATCCCATCGTAAAAGTAGCCGTATTCCTGCATATCCGAAACAGATACTTCGCTGTCGGGCATGGGGTACTCATCCAAAGACTGTTCCTGAGCATCCGGCAGCTGGGTGGCGGTTGCTTCTGCGGTCTGCTGGTTGACCTGTTCCGGCTCCTGTTTGGCGGTCAGGTCAATGCCGCGCTCCTTACAGATTTCCTTGTAGTGGCATTCGATGTTGTTAATCAGCTCACAGGAAGTCTTATTGATGGTCTCCAGGCTGGCTCGCAGCTCCTTCAGCTCCTTGTCCTTGCTCCAGGTGGCGATATACCCGAAACTGTTTTCCCCGGTCTGGATGCCAAAATACTGGCAGACTGCATAGGAAATGCTTTCTGCTTCGACTTCTTCTGTGCGACGGTCCTTTTTCTGTTCCTGCAAAAACTGCGAGAGGGTAAGCATACCGCCGTTAAAATTCAGTCCGGTCTCATCTGTAAAATACAGCCTGCCTTCTTCTGAAAACTCTAACGGAGCAGTCAAAATAACAGAACCAGCGTGGTTCACCACCACTCTTTCCTCAACACAAATCGGGGAACCGGGGTCCTCATCCGAACCACGCAGGTCATAGCAATAAACGCCTTCGGGCAGATCATCACGGGAAATACGCCCGTTGGAAAACAGAGCGGGTTTCTCAAATAACTCTACTTCCTGATATTGTTCGTCATTGTCAATCTGAATTTTTTTCTGATTATGGAGCTTGCTGTGTGCAATTTCATGGACAGTGGCAGAAACGGTCTGCACCTCGCTCATGCCTTCCCGGATGGCGATGCGCTGCTGGTCGGGGGAAAAATAGCCGTCCGTGTTGGCGACCATCGGCTCAAACTCGATGGGAACCGGGGCAGAGCGCCGCAGGGCTTCCAGAAAGGCTTCATAGTGCGGCACAGTCCCCGAAAGGCTGGAGGACAGCTCTGGCAGGGGCTTGCCATCGGTCTGGCTCACATCAAACACCTTAACCGGGCGAAACATGGGGATTTCAATTTCTTTTTCCTCCATGACCGCCTTACCGTCTGCATCCAGAATGGGGGCATGGGTGTCCGGGTCGCGCTTCATTTCCTCGATTTTCTTTTTGTAGGGCGTGGGGGCGATGATGGTGATGTCATGCTCGCCCTTTTTCACATGGCGCGCAAACTGGTTTTTCCACTTGTTGAATCCAGCCACCAGCGTAGCTTCCGGCTTCTGCATATAGATGAGCATGGTGTTGTTCACCGAATAACGGTGAAACTTGGACATGACGGACAGATAGCGCATATACTTTTCGCTCTCGAACAGCTCCTTGATACCCTGTTCGATACCCGCTGTGATTTCCTGCAACCGTTCCCGGTTGGTGGGCTTATCAGCCATGATGTTCACTCTCCTCTCTAAATTGGCGATTGTTGATTGATGTTCAGCGATCCATAGCTTTTGTTCCTCCGGGCTGTCCTCCAGAAAAGAATCCAGCAGATAGCCGATATAATCCTTTTGCTGCACCGCCTCTAAAAAACGGGGGTGCATGGGTTCCTCCTGTGTTTTGGGTGTGTAGCCCGCTTCCCACTTGCGGAGAAGATGGAAGTAGTCCGCCAGAACCCGAAAGGCATGGTCCCGGTTCTCCTGAAACTTCTGCGCCTCGGTTTTCTGGCGAACATAGTTCCTCCGGGGAGGAGCCTGACTGTCATAGATAAGGCCAAAATCCTGCGCCAGCTTCTCGGCGGCTTCCTTGGGGGACAGGTTGTAGAGCCGGGCGGTCAGGTCTATCACATCGCCGGTGGCTCCGCAGCCGAAACAGTAGAAATATTCTTCGTTCAGCTTCATGCTGGGATTTTTGTCATCGTGGAAGGGACAGCAGGCCATGCCGCCCCTTTTGACCTCAATCCCATATCGTTCTGCGGCTTCCCGGACGGTGACAGACTGCTTGACCATCTCAAATACATTTGCGCCCATCGTCAATCAGCTTTCGGTTTGGGGATGGGCGGCCTGTACCCGGCAGCCTTGGCCCGTTCACTGGCAGCCTTGCGGCGCTCGGCGCTGTATGGCTCCCGGACGGACACACAGCGTTTGGGGACTGTAAAATTGTGCTTATCCTTTTTGCAGACCTGTTCCGGGTGCTTTTTGGAAAGGCGGGTCAGCTTCTCCATCAGTTTTCGGTCATGGGTATAAACTTCGGCGGTGTCCTCGGCCTGATTGTAGAGGAGAATGGTTTCCTGTTCATAAAGGGAGAGCTTCATTTTGCACCGCCTTTCTGCCGGTCAAATTCCAGCTTGAAGTTGGCGTACCGCCCATCGTCCTCCAGAACCACCGTGGCATCATAGGTCTTGCCGGTCTTTTCGGAATAGCAACCGGTGATCCTTGCGCGGCCATCCTTGAGCAGCGCCGTCACCAGTGCCTTGGTAGGCTGCTTTTTCTTGGCTGCCCACCATTTGTTGTTTTTCCAGATGGCAAATTTGCAGGATTCTGTCTGGCAGAAAAATCCTTTTTGCAGTTCCGCCACATCGCCGCCGCAGCGGGGGCATTTGCCCACCACTTCGCGGGACGGCGTGAACAGGTACTCAGTCCCCTTGATGACCTGATAGGTCTCCACCAACTCCCGGAGCATGGCGCAGATCCCGCCCATGAAGTCCTCCGGGGACAGCTCGCCGCGCTCGATCTCGCTTAAACGGTGTTCCCATTCAGCGGTCAGCAGGGGCGATTGCAGCTGTTCCGGCAGCACGGTGATCAGGGACACCGCATCTTTAGAGGGCATGAGCTGCACAGCTTTCTTACTCTTTTTGCGCTCCAAAAAGCCGGTGGACACCAGCTTTTCCAGAATACCGGCGCGGGTGGCCGGGGTTCCTAAACCCTGACGCTCCGCATCCTCCGGCATATCGTCTTTCCCGGCAGTTTCCATCGCGGAAAGCAGCGTATCCTCGGTGAAGTGTTTGGGCGGGCTGGTTTTGCCCTCCTTGACGGCAGCGACGGACAGGGCAAGCGTCTGACCTTCGGTTAATTCAGGCAGAGCCTTGTCCTCAGCTTCCGGCTCCGCATTTTTCAGCGCAGCGCGGTAGGCAGCGTCCAGCGCCCGCCAGCCGGGGCGTTTCACCGTTTTGCCCTTGGCGGTAAACTCTGCACCGGCACACTCCACGGTGACAGCAGTTTCTGAGTAAGTATGCGGTTCCGCCACCGCGCACAACAGGCGTTGTGCTACCAGCTCCAGCACCGCCTTTTCGCCCACCGGCAGGCCGGACAGGTCAGCGTTTTGGAGATTGCGGGTAGGGATCACTGCATGGTGGTCGGTCACTTTTTTGTCGTTGATAACCTGAGCCGCATCACAGGAAATGGCGATCCCTTTGCGAAACGGCATGGCATTGGCAACCAGATTGACCAGCACAGACAGGCTTTCAGCCATATCGCTCGTCAGATAGCGGCTGTCCGTGCGGGGATAGGTGCAGAGCTTCTTTTCGTACAGATTTTGGAGGTAGTCCAGGGTTTGCTGGGCCGTATATCCCAACAATCGGTTGGCATCCCGTTGGAGGGTAGTCAGGTCATAGAGGGAGGGCGGCTTTTCCGATTTGTCGCGGCATTCCACCTTTTTGACCGTCACATCCGCACTCTGGCAGGCGGCTTTCAGCTGCTCGGCAGCAGCCTTGTCCGCCATGCTTTCCCCGGAAACGGAAAAACCGGGCAACTCCAGGACTACCGTGTAAAACGGAACCGGCTTGAAGGTGTCGATCTCGGCTTCCCGTTGGACGATGAGCGCCAGCGTTGGGGACATGACGCGCCCGATGTTGAGGGTACGGTGGTACAGCACGGAAAACAGTCTTGTGGCGTTGATCCCCACCAGCCAGTCTGCCTTGGCGCGGCAGAGAGCAGCTTGGCGCAGACCGTCATAATCGGCACCGGGGCGCAGGTTTGCAAAGCCCTCCCGAATAGCGGAATCCTCCATCGAGGAAATCCAGAGCCGCTTCATGGGTTTGCTGCATCCCGCCAGCTCATAGACGCTGCGGAAAATCAGTTCGCCCTCGCGTCCGGCATCGCAGGCGTTTACCACCTCGGTCACATCCTGGGCGTTCATCAGCTGTTTCAGCACAGCAAACTGTTTCTTCTTGTCTTTACCCACCACCATCTGCCAGTGTTCCGGCAGGATGGGCAGATCGTCATAGCGCCACTTGGCGTAGTCCGGGTTATATACATCGGCATCCGCCAGCCCAGCCAGATGCCCCACGCACCAGCTGACACGCCAGCCGTTTCCCTCCAAATAGCCGTCCTTGCGGACAGTCGCGCCGATCACGGCGGCCAGACTTTGGGCAACGGACGGCTTTTCAGCGATTACCAGTTTATATCCCATCATCTTCATCCTCCCATTCTTCCCGCACAGGCGTGTGCAGTTTTTTCTCAATGCTGTTTTCCTCATCCAGCAGCAGGTCATAGCCGAACCGGTAGTCATAGCGGTACAGCTTTCCCAGCAAATCGTTGATAAGGATACGGCAGGCCAGAATGACACGGGTTTTGTCCACCTGCAACAATCGGTAGCGTTGATAATTGCTGTAATATTCCTCATGGCGGCGGGTACGGCGGACGGTTTCCTCAAACAAAATATCCACCGGGTCCTGACATCCATCCTCTTTTTCTCCCTCCATGCAGTTCAGAAGTTCCATCACCATAGGGAAGCTCCGTTCATCCATGGGGGCTTCTTCTGCCAGAAAGCCTACCAGTGCGGATAAGAGCAGGCGGGCGGCTGTCTGTTCCCGGTCTGTCAAAACTGCCATTGTCTGCGCAGCATCCGGCAGGAGCGTTTCTTCCACAAAATCCGCTGCGTCGCCTGAATAAAGCTGACGAATGGAATCTATGGACAGGGGAACCGCTTCGGTATCCAGGGAGAAATCAAAAGGTTCCTCCCGTATGGGCTTTTTCCGAAATTTGCTCCACACAGTTGAGAGAATGTCGCTGCCAAAATACACGGCGATCACCAGCAGGTCAAAAATCGCAAGCAGCTTAATAAATGTAATCAGAATACTCATTTTTTTCGTTTCCTTTCTTTGAGCCATCGTTCCATCTCACGATGGCAGACTCCCACGCAGGGCTGCCCATAATTCCCACAGCCATAGCAGGGGTGGCTTTTGGGTAAAGAGAGAGGACGGGAAGTGTCCTTCCCGCCCTCCGGCCTGCGTGTCATCATGCGTTCATAGGGGCTGTCGGTGAACCGGGTCATGGGGTGTCATCCTCACTTTCTTCACCGCCGCCCCTGTCAGCGTCCAGCTCGCCCGATTCCTCGTCCTCCAGTTCAGTTTCTTCCTCATCCGGCAGTTCCTCGCCGTCCTCATAGTCATAATCGTCTGGATTGCTGTTGTTTTTATGGTTGGCTTTACCCTTAATAAATTTGAAGTAGGCAAAGGCAGCGCCGCCCATCACAGCCAGCACCAGCAGCAGGACAGCCGGATTTAACCCTGCGGGTTCTTTTTTCTCCGGCTCCGTGGGTTCCTTTGGCGGCTCCGGCTTCTTGCCGGTACAGCCGGTCATGTCCGTACTGCACACTTCGCATTTGGTGTTGACAGCACCGGCTTCACATTTTTCCGTGCAGTTGCAGACAGCAGGCGGTTTCTCGGCGGATTGCCCGTCCTCCATCAGCGCCATCAGGTCAGCTTCGTCCACCTGATTTAAGAAATGGACGGCGGTCTCCTTGTCCTCGTTGGCACGGTCAATGAGGATGTAGAAATAATTGCCGGATTTTGTGGTGACGGTGATGAGCTGCTTGTTGCCGCCGAAATCATCCACCAGGGCAGCGTTGCCCTCCGGGGTCAGGGCAGGACTGTCCTCAGTTTCTTCCACCACATTGGTATCGTTGGTGGCATCCTCCGCCTGGGGCTGCTCCGGCCCTTGAGCAAAAGCGGTGACAGAAAAACCGCCCATCAGCACCAATGCGGCGCAGAGGGCGGAAAGGGTCTTAAAAATTCTCTTATTCTTCATGGGCGGTGTCCTCCTGTTCTTCATGAGCATCCATACCGGGGAGTGTGCCGCCGGACAGCATGGCGCTTAACTGCTCCGGGGTCATACGCATAGCGCGCACCATCTGGACGATCTCCAGATTTTCCGCTTCGGTTTTCTGCGCTTCCAGCGATTTCAGCTTTTCCTGATACTCTGCGATTTTCTCACGGGTTTTCGTAATTTCCCGGTCAATGCGTTCGATTTTCGTAGCCATAATCAATCACTCCTTATCAAAAGATTTGTCACCAGTTCATCAGACCGTAGCCCTTGATGCACTCGTAGTTCACATCGTAGCTTCTGATTTTGCAGGCATCGCCGCTGTTTCCCTCTACGGTATAGACCCGGCTGCCGTCTGTACCGATGACGATGCCCACATGGTCGGCTCTGCCGTCCAGATTCCAATCGAAGAAGATGGCATCGCCAGGGGCAAGGTTGTCATAGCCGCGCGCGCCCCATTGTCCATGGGACTGGAACCACGGGATGCCCTGGGACTGGCAGGCGGCAAAGCGCGGCTCGGATAATCCCATCTGCCCATAGCACCAGGACACAAAGCAGGCGCACCATTCCACACGGGAATTGAAGCCGTACCAGCTCCAGTAGGGCTGCCCGCCCACATTTCCCACCTGACGTTTGGCCAGTTCCACCAGCTCCGGGTTGCCGGGGCGTGTGCCATTTACAAACTCCACACCGTCCAAACTCTCGGAATCACTGGTATTTGTGGAGCCGCCGCCGAAGATCAGCGGCTTGTTGCCAAGCGTCTGCCGGTACACCTGATACATTTCCAGCTGCTCCGGGGTCAAAAGCTCTGTGGCAAGAGAGGAGATGGGGCGGCTCTCCAGCTTGACATGAAGAATCCGGTATTCGTATTCGTGGGTGTCGCCATCCTCGTCCGTATAGGTGCGAATCTGGATTTCCTCGGTGAGCGTCAGGGTATATTGGGCGGAAAACACGCGCTCCAGTTCGCCTTGGGCGCTGGACTGAGTGTAACCTTGCAGCACGGCGGACAGGTAGGCTGCCAGCTCATGGGGGTCATGCCCGATCATATCAAGGTCATAGCGGTACTCGTCATATCCCGGATGGCTGCTTTCGATGTTGTCGATCTCGGCTTGCAGCGCCGTTTCTCTGGCGGCGTAATCGGCCTCCACCGCAACAAGTTCCGGGTCATCCGACGGATAGGTGGAGCCGGAAATGGCAGAACCGATGCTCTGCGCCATCATGGAGCAGGAGGACATGGTGTTGAGCAGCAGGCAGATGAGCAGAAAAATTGCGCCCACAAGCAAGAAACCTTTTTTGTGGCGCATAACAAATGCTCCGGCCTGCTGTGCCTTTTCCTTGACCGTCTTGGCGGCCTTGCCGGTCTTTTTTGCGGTGTTGGCGGTGTTTCCGGCGCGCTTGGCGGCGGCGTATTCCTTTTTGATGGTCTGTTTCTGCTGCCAGCGTGAAAACGGATTGCTGGTAAGCTGGGGATTTTCCCGCAGGGACTTTTGATACAGGGCATTTACATTGGCCTTTTCCAGCTTTTGCTCCGCCTGTGCCGCCTTGCGGTAAGGTTTCAGATTGTGACTGCGGTAGCCTTCCCGAACAAGCCTAACGCCGGTCTCTGCGGTTTCCTCAGACTTGTGGGCGCTCTCCACGCCCACATTGTCCTGTTCCGTTTCACGGATTTCCTTGTGGAGTTTCCCCAGCACCGCATCTCCCGGAGCATCCCGGACCGCATGGGACAGCTTGGAGGGCGGTTTTTTCTTGTCCTCCAGCACCAGTTTGGTGGTCACTTTGCCGGTCTTAGGGTCCACCGTTTTTTGCCGCACCTGCTTTTTGGAGATTTTCGCCTGCGCCTTGTCTGCTTTGGCGGCGGCCCGGTCAGCCTTGCGGATGGGCTTTTCCAGCGCCGGGTCAGCGCGTTCCTCGTCTGTAAAGTGCAGGCGCGGTTCCTTACGCATACCAGCCACCCGCCATCAGGTCATCCAGCAGCACACAGGTTTCCGCATATACCGGAATCTGAATGGTTTCTGCCGGAAAGACCGTTGTGGACAGGAAAATCGCCATCAGGGTTCCTCTTGCCATGTCCCGATCCTGAATCGGGCTGCCTATAAACAGCTTGGGAACATCCGGTATGCCCTCTGTCCAGATATGGTGAATCCGGGTAAATCCGGCATAGCCCTTGGGCGTGAGATTTTTTGCTGTCTTTTCCTGCTCATAGCAGTAATGGACGGCGGCGCGAAGCAGTTCCACCATCTGCTCACATCCGCTGACGGCGGCCAGAAGCAGACCTGCGCCTTTTTCAATTTCTTTCTTTGTCATGCTGTTCATCCTCCTTTTTTAAGTCCAACGGTTTGGTGGTCATTATGGCATAGAGTTCGGTGTTTTTCGGGAAGTGGTCCACGAAGGGCAGGATGGTGGAGCCGTAGAACAAAAGCCCTTCACCCTCGCCGGAGTGGGTCACATAGGAAAGCTGGTGCGGGGAAATGCCCAGCTGTTTGGCAAGAATCTGCCGGTCTCCGCCCGCCTGGTTGAGCATATACACGAAGTCGGAGTTTTCAAAGATGTTCTCCACCTCGCGGCTGCTCAAAAGGTCTTTGACGTTCTGCGTGATACCGGTCGGGATGCCGCCCCATTTACGGAATCGCTTCCAGATTTCCACCGTATAAGCGGCGGTCTGTTCCTCTTTCAGCAGCAGGTGCATCTCGTCGATGTAGTAACGGGTGGACTTATGGGCGGCGCGGTTGATGGTGACGCGGTTCCACACCTGATCCTGCACCACCAGCATCCCGATTTTCTTCAGCTGCTTGCCCAGTTCCTTGATGTCATAACAGACAATGCGGTTGTTGATGTCCACATTGCTCTGGTGGTTGAACACATTGAGGGAGCCGGTCACATAGATTTCCAGTGCCGTGGCGATGTACTGCGCCTCTTTTTCCTCCTGCGCCCGCAAGAGGTTATACAGATCCTCCAGAATGGGCATATTCTCCGGGCGCGGGTCGTTCAGATAGTCCTGATAGACCAGCCGCACACAGCGGTCGATGATGGTTTTCTGCACCGGCTGCAAGCCCTCCTTGCCGCCCACGATCAGCTCGCACAAGCTGAGAATAAAGTCAGACTTGAGTGACAGCGGGCTTTCATCATCCGAATAGTCCAGATTCAGATCCATCGGATTGATATAGTTGGTTGAAGTAGGTGAGATCTTGATGACCTGCCCATGCAGACGCTCAACAAGAGGTGCGTACTCCGCTTCCGGGTCACAGATAATGACATCATCACTGGTAAGCAAAAAGCAGTTGGCAATTTCTCGTTTTGCGCTGAAGGACTTACCGGAACCCGGCGTACCCAGAATCAGGCCGTTGGGGTTTTTCAGCAGCTTTCTGTCCACCATGATGAGGTTGTTGGACAGAGCATTGATGCCGTAGTACAGAGCTTCTTTCCCGTTCTGGAACAGTTCCTGCGTAGTAAAGGGCACAAAGATAGCTGTGGAACTGGTGGTCAGTCCTCGCTGAATCTCAATCTGATTGAGACCCAGAGGCAGACAGCTCATCAGCCCTTCTTCCTGCTGGAAGTCCAGCCTGGTCAGCTGACAGTTATACTTCTGGGCAATAGAGCCTGCCTGAAAGATGTTGTTGCCAAGCTGACGGGGATTGTCCGCTGTGTTCAGCACCAGAAAGGTCAAAAGGAACATTCTCTCGTTGCGGCTCTGCAAATCCTGCAAGAGTTTTTTCGCTTCACTGCCGTAGGTAGCAAGGTCAGATGGAATGATGTCCATGTCGTATCCGGCACGGACTGCTTTTTTCTGTTCCTCGATCTTGCTGCGGTCCAGGTCGGTAATCTTTCGCTTTACCGTTTTGATGGCTTTCACCTGATCCACCGACTGAATGTGCATACTCACAATGAGCGAGCTTTCCATATCCAGAAAATCAGCCAGCAGACGGTCATTCAGCTCTGGGGCTAAAATCTGCAAAAAAGAAACAGCCCCGTATTTCTTGCCCATACGGAACTGCTTGCCGGTGCGGAACTCAAAGGAGCTTGGTGCAATAAAATCCTTTGTGGACAGACCGGAAGGAGCCAGCCAGTCCCATTCAAACTGAAACGGGAGTTGTTCATCCATGTGGAATACCGCATGAAGCTGAAAAAGCCTTTCTTTACCGTCCAGCGTTCTGGCAGCTACACCAAGACGCTTGAAGTTATTAAGTATATCGGTCTCAATACGCTCCAGACGGGGCTTGGCGGCTTTGATGCTGTCCGCGTCGATACCAAAGGTCAGGTATTTGGTCTTGATGAGACCGTTGTTACCTCTGGCCAGCTGATTTTGCAGCATTGTGGTGTATTCCTCGCGGATACTGTCAAAGGCGTCCCTCTGGGGCGGGATGGAAATGGAGTTAGCAAAGGTCTCCTCCGATGCCGCAAGGTTCAAAAAAGACAGCTGGAAATGAATCGAGCTGTCAAAATAATTGAGGAAATCACACCAACCCTCAAAGATTGCCGTCTTATCTTCGTTTTGGGAGAGCTGATAGTTGATGTCCTGAAACTGGATGGTCTTTGTGTAGTGGCTGTCCGATACGCGGCAGATTCCGTCCGGCCACATCCGTTCATAAGGGATACTGTCCTGCGCAGATTTTCCTTTTTTGTCCGTGCGGTTAGCGCGGGCAATGGCCGCTTCGATCTGCTTCTTATCGGCGCGGGACAGCTTTTTCTTTGTCTTTACCGGCTGCACAGTTTTTTCCTCGGTTTTTCCGAACATCCGATGCAGCCATTTTTTTATTGCGGTGAACAATGTCATACACCTCCTTATCGAGCATTTCCTGCCGCTTTAATACGGCATAAAAGTTATTGGTCTGGTAGGGACGCTGCTTGGGACGGATCACAGCTACTTTGAGGATGTTGCCGACGATCTTTTCCAGGGGCTGTCCATGCTTTTCATACATTGCCAGCAGGAAGAAGGGCATCATGACCAGCATCATACACATGGCAGCCATGCTGTTTCCCGCAGGCTCACGGAGCCACAAGAACAGCGGTACACCTACAAGCGCCCCGGCGGTAAAGCAGACCAGCTGCCTTCGTGTCAGATTGAACATGACCTTGGTTTTGACTTTGGTTAAATCTTTGGGTACGGGTACATAAGCCATATTATCCACCTCCTTTATGGGAATGAAATAGAGCTGTCCACTTCATTTCCCCACACATCCCAACCGGGTGTGGATTGACGAGCAAACAGTTCTATGCGCGGGAGATCACCCATCAATGAGACAATGCGTTCTCTGGCTTCCTGCGGTTTTTTTGAATGTTCTTCAATGTGAGAGACAATGACCTGATGAACAGCTGCGTTTATACGCTTGGGATGTCCTTTCGTTGCGAGGATACAAAGTTCCACATTGGAGCGCGTCCAATATCCCATTCCCCAGAACAAGCTATCTGCCTTTCGATTTTGCTTTACCCAAACAAAGCCGACGGTTTTATAGGTAAATCCCCATGCCTTCAGAACTGAGAGACCTTCCAGTAAACATGGAATCGTGACCCATAAAAACAAGGCACAGTCTTTATCCGCCAAGTTGCCTACTGGCAGCGCACAAATATCCTCGATACTCATGGTCGGATAGTGACTTTCTGCACTGCGTCCCAATCCTTTCTTGGAATATACTTTGTAGTTCCATGGCGGGTCTGCGTAAATGATTTGATATTTTTTCATACAGAACCCTCCTTTAGTGCGCCTGAAAGACTGATTTTGCGAGACTGCCGGTTTTGAACAGCGTAAAGCACAGCAGTACGGTGTAGCCCACGCAGCTCCAGATTGCCATGATGATGTCATCTTCCAGAGCGATGTTCTGCACCAGCACAGCATAAATTGCCACGCAGACGATAATGAGAAACGCCTGAAAGCCCAGTGCCAGCAGGGATCGGAGGTAATTCTGTCCCATACCGCCCCATTCTTTGCCCATCATGGCAGCCATTGGAACGGGAGCCACCGAAGTCACAAGGTAGATCTCGATCATACGGCCATAAATAACGATAAAGATACAGATATACAACGCCCACATGGTAATGCCAATAAAGAGGGATTGGAACCACAGTCCGAACAGCGGTCCCAAATCCATTTCCATCAGCCTCGGTTCCAGATCGGTCATAACTGAGGAAATGTCAATGGACGCATCCGAATTGATAATCCCTGCCGCCTGCGCCACCACGCTCTGCGCCATATCAAAGACGCCCATCACGATATTCCATGTGTTTGTGACAATGAGGATGGCGGCAGCTGATTTGAACACCCACTTGAAAATCATCCAGGTATCCACATCATGCAGGTTGTTCTTGTCTGCAATCATCTGGATCAGGTCTACGGTCATCACGATAGCCAGGATCACACCTGCAATCGGCACCATGATGGAGTTTGACAGATTCTCAATCATATTGAAAATACTGCCATTCCATCCCTGTGGGGTCTGTCCTACCTGTACGGATATATCCGCGACCTGTTGGTTTACGCTGTCAAACATCCCCGAAAGGTTGCTCATAATACCGCCCACCAGCATTTCTTTCAGCCAATTTGTCAGGGCTTCAAGTAAGAAATCCATACGGTGTCAACCTCCTTTCCGCCGCCCCCGCAAAGCTGCGGGAGCGGCAAGGATTTCATACGGAGACGCTTAGACAGAGAAAAGCCCGGAGAGCAGAGGTACAAGGACCATGCCGACTACGGCTACACCAGCACCGGCCATAAGCTGTTTTATCCCCAAATAGGTGTAGGAAAACGGCTCGATGGCGGGCGGCGGCGTGTCAAGAAATATCTATGGAGTTTTTAAGAACCGCCCCGGCGGGGGCAGGTCAGGCCGTGACCTGCTCCACTTCCGGGATGGGTTTGAGATTGAAATGAATTTCGATAGAAATGTGTCTTGTCTTATCGCTGTCTATACTCTCATGGACAACGATTTCTTTAATCAGGCGGTTTAAGGTGGCGGCGTCCAGTTCCGTGATGTCGGCGTATTCCTGAATGGCTTCCACCCATTGGCGGGCGTCACACGCAAGCCGGATTTCATCGGCCAGCTTTTTCCGGCCTTCCTCAACCCTTGCCTTCAACTCGGCCTGTTCCGCCTGCGTCTTTTCCATCAGCAGATTGAAGTTCGCTTCGCTGATACGCCCGGCAACCATATCCTCATACAGCCGCAGCACCATCTTTTCCAGAACGTCAATCCTTTCCTCGTCTTTGGTTAGGGAACGCTCCAACGCTTCCCGTTGGCCTTTCTGCTCGGCTTCGCAGGTGTCGGTCAGCTTCCCGGCAACGGCTTCCCCGTCCATCAGGGCGGCTCTGGCGCACTCCCGGATTTTGTTCAGTACAAGGCTGTAAAGGGTGTCGTACTCAACCCGGTGCTGGGTACAGTGCTGTTTCCCGTAGGCGTTGTAGGTCTTACAGGAATAAATCTGCTTCGGGTGCTTGTCGTTGGTGTAGCGGATCGTCAGCGACTTCCCGCACTCGCCGCACTTGATAAGCCCCGCAAACAGGCTGATTTCCCCGGTCTGGCGGGGGCGCTGCCGGGATTTCAGCTTGCGCTGCACGATGTCAAAGGTCTTGCGGTCAACAAGCGGCTCATGCTGGTTCTCCACCACAATCCAGTCCTCCGGCTTCTTCTCCCCGATGGTGCCGATTTTGAAGCGGTATTCCTTCTTCTGGGAAGCGATAGCGCCGGTGTAGACGGGGTTCATCAGGATGTCCTTAATCACGGAGAAGTCCCACATATACCGCCCGTTGACCGGGTCTTTCTTTTCCCACTTGGTTGACACGTTCCGAAAGCCCCGCACCCGGTTCCAGTAGGTCGGGCATGGGATTTTTTCTTCTTCCAGCCTGCGCCGGATGTAGTTGGGGCCGTGTCCTTCCAGCGCCCACGCAAACAGACGCCGGACAATGGGGGCCGTTTCCTCATCAATCAGCAGATGGTTTTTGTCCTCCGGGTCTTTCCGATACCCGAAGGGGGCAAGGCAGCCGGTAAACTGGCCTTTCTGCGCTTTCAGCAGATAAGAGGAATGAACCTTCTTGGAAATGTCCTTGCTGTACATCTCGTTGAGGATGTTCTTGAACGGCGCAATGTCGTTGTTGTCCCGCATGGTGTCGATACCGTCATTCATGGCGATATACCGGACGCCGTGGCGGGGGAAGAAATCTTCAATCAGGAAGCCGGTCTGCAAGTAATTCCTACCCAGTCTGGACAGGTCTTTCGTGACCACAAGGTTTATCTGCCTGCGCTCGATGGCTTTCAACATCCGTTTCAGGTCGGGGCGCTCCATGTTCAGCCCCGTGTAGCCATCGTCCTGATAGACTGCAACAACCTCCCATCCCTGCTTTTCGCAGTAGGTTTCCAGCATAGCCCGCTGGTTTGCGATACTGGCGCTCTCCCCGTCAAGGTCATCGTCCTTGGAAAGCCTGCAATAGATAGCCGCCCGGAAGCTGCCCGCCAGTATTGCGTCCATGCCTGTATATTCCATTCCGTTCATCATAACCGTTTACCCGCACAATCCAGACGGAACACGGTCACTCTGAACCTTGTCTTTATTATACTCTAAATCTTGCTTTTTCGCAAGATATTCTTTATTATTTCTCTGGCTGTATTTCTGTGCAATCAGGCTCACGAAAACGTCCGTAGCGTCCAGTTCGCCGTCAAATACCGTTGTGACATGGATTTCAGTTTTGCTTTTTGCCATAGGCAGTTACCTCCATAAATAAAATAAGCCAGACAGGAGAAGGTCGGCAACGAAGTCCGGCAACGGGCTTCAAAAAACCTCGAAAACAATCTCTGTCTGGCGGTTGGGTTATTTATTACTTTTTCTTTTATTTTTCTGTTGCTTTGGTTGTCATAGGGGAGAAAAGCCCGCAGTTACGGGCTTTTTCCCGGCAACCGGCCCGGCAACGGGATAGCAACGGGGTCGGCAACCGGCTGTGATTTCCCCGGATTTTTCAGAAGGGAAGCTCCATCTGCTCGGTCACTTCCACAAATCCGTCCGGCGTTTTTTCACGCCCGTTGTCAGCGCCCGTTGCCGGGGCTTCTCGTTCCCAGCCCTTTTGCCTGCCGTACCCTTCAAATATCCGGGGATTGGAGAAATACTTCCATCCCGTGATACAGTGGTTCATGATGTCGTTGACTTCCCGGATTTCCCATTGCTTCGGCTCGTCAAAGGGGTGGTTCAGGGCTTCCTTGAAAAGCTGCTTGGAGCATACGGCGCTGCCGGTGTAGCGGTCAAGGTACGCCTGTATCATCCCGGCCTTGGTGTCCTCCGGCATGAAATCCCGCTGGTGTTCTTTGAGATAGCGCACCATTTCCGGGCTGAAAGACAGCTTAAAATCCCCGCTGCGGTAAACCGTCATAGCTTCTGCCCAGACCTGTGCAAGATAGGCTCTGGAAGCGGCTTCGTCCTCCAAAATGTGAACCTCGGCCTGTTCCGGGTACACCATGACCGGCAGGAAGCGCCGGTTGCCGGAACGGTCAAGGGGCAGGAAGTCAAGGGCATTGGAAGTGCCGCCGAACACACATTGCCGCAGCCTGTCCTCCGGGTGGGTTTCGTATGGGATTTTATAGACCTCCTTCTGTCGGCTTAAAAATGACTTGATTTCCTCAATGCTCTTGGCATTGGCGGTGGCAATCATCTCCGACATCTCGATAATCCAGTGGCCTTGCAGCTTGCGGTACACGTTATCATCATCCAGCTTCCGCAAATCATCGGAAAACCACTCGTCTTTTACTGCCAGCAGCCGGAAAAAGGTGGATTTCCCGGCTCCCTGACCGCCCACCAGACAGAGCATGACTTCAAATTTACAGCCGGGGCAAAATGCCCGGTGGATGGCTCCCAGCAGGAACAGCCGCAGGGCTTCATAGGTGTACTGGTCGGTGTCGGCTCCCAGAAAGTGGCGCAGGCAATAGCGGATACGCTCCTGCCCATCCCATGAAAGGCCGTTCAGGTAGTCCCGGACGGGGTGGTAGCCGTTTTCATTGGCAACAATCCCGATGGCGGCGGTAATCTTTTTCTCACTGGTAAGCCCATAGGTTTCTTCCAGATACAGGAGCAGATAGTTCATATCCGTGTCCGTGATGGCGGTGCCGATGCGGTGGTAGCCGATGGGCTTTACAATGTCCACTCGCTCGGTCAGCAGATTTTTTGCGATTGCCCCGGAAAGCAGCGGGTCATTCTGAAAGACGGTCAGGCAGTTTCGGATACTGTTGCGGACGCCGCCTTTCTCGGTGCTTTCCAGCATGGCTTTGACTTCCTCAACGCTCCGGGGCGGGGGTGCGGCTTCGATGGTGTCCGTCACGGCCTGCCGCAGTTCGGGCGGCAAGGTCTGCCATTCTCCGCTCAAGGTTCCTCACTTCCTTTCCGTAGCTGGCAATCAGGGCAGCCCGTTCCCCTATGTCGGAGAACAGCAGCACATCCAGCAGATATTCCACATGGGATTGTTTCTGCAAGGCTTCCACGAAAAGCGGGTGCCATTCCTCGTCCTGTCTCTTATACACATCTCCGAGCCCACGAGACTCGACGTCATC
>ERZ1027039.259-NODE-259-length-21451-cov-17.009862_pt1 | contig 21451 bp, 13 predicted proteins | sample MGYA00519438_ERZ1027039 | MGnify/ENA primary metagenome ERZ1027039 (study PRJEB26926, sample SAMN06164810) | human gut metagenome | biome: ENVO:00009003; feature: ENVO:2100002; material: ENVO:00002003 | host: Homo sapiens | place: USA | collected 2012 ...
TTAGCCTGTTAAACTATAAAAAGAGACTGCCAAAACTTGTTAGACAGTCTCTTTTTGTATCCGGATGGGAGGGTGCTGTCAGAATGGCTCAGATGGTAGGAGCTTGGAGGTGAGGCCAATGGGAGCAATCTGTAGATTGTGACCGAGGCCGAACCCTTCAATCGACGACCCAGATGAGCCATTATGACACACCCTCATCGTTCATGTTTGTATAGAATCGCACCTATGTCAGGTGCGATTTTTTTTGTTTGAAGTGCAAGTAGGTTTCATTTTATTTCGTAAATTTGCACAAAACAAACAATTAGAGCTTGTTTAATCGTTAATGTTATATTATTAAACAATCTCTAAACCGGACAATCACTTATTTTCCGAAATTCATGTCAGACAATCGTCCGAAGTTCGCTTCGAAATTTGGTGTGATAGCTGCGACTGTAGGCTCGGCCGTGGGGTTGGGCAACATCTGGCGCTATCCCTATGAAGCCGGCGCCAATGGCGGCGGAGTCTTTGTGCTTGTGAATATACTGTGCGTGCTTTTGATCGGCATTCCGGTGGTATGCTCGGAATTTGTGATAGGGAAAGCCGGTCGCAACAACATTTTCGGCGCCATGCGGAAACTTGCTCCCCGTGGAGGGCAATACTGGCGCTATGTGGGGTTCTGCGGTCTCACTTGCACGTTGCTGATCCTTGCTTTCTATTCCGTAGTCGCCGGGTGGACCCTCGAGTATCTGTTTCAGTCTGTGACTGGTCGGCTGACATCCGTCAGCAGTGTCGACAGTCATCAGGTGTTCGGCTCATTCACATCGGGATGGCGCTGTGTGTTCTGGACGGTGGTGCTTATGGCCATTAACACCTGCATAGCTTTGCGCGGAGTGAGAAAGGGTATTGAAAAAGCGTCGAATGTGATGATGCCGGTGCTGTTCGTACTGCTGCTGATCATGGGCGTCAACTCGCTTTTGCTCCCGGGTGCCCGTGAGGGGCTTGAATTTCTGTTTCGTCCCGACTGGTCGAAGGCCACACCCTCTATGTTCCTGTCGGCATTGGGTCAGGCATTTTTCTCTCTGTCGATTGGGATGGGAACGCTGGTGGTCTACGGCAGTTATTTTCCCGATAATGTAAAAATCGTGAAAAGTGCGTCGATAATGGCTGTACTCGACACTTTGGTCGCCGTGATGGCCGCCGCCATAATCTTCCCGGCTGTGTTCAGTTTCGGGATGGAGCCTGCTGCCGGTCCCCGGCTTGTGTTTGAGGTCTTCCCCGATATATTCCGCATGATGCCTCTTGGCGCGGTGTGGTCCACCATGTTTTTCCTGCTACTGCTGATTGCCGCACTCACCTCCACGTTGTCGCTTAGCGAGTCGGGAATTTCGTTTTGTGTGGATCAATGGAAGATGAGTCGCAGGAGAGCAACATTGCTCACAATGGGTGTGATCACTTCTCTTGCTGTGGTGTGTGCCATGTCGTTCGGTGTGCTGTCCGATTTCAAAATCTTCGGTTTCACGGTGTTTGATCTGTTTGATTTCGTGACAAGCAACATCCTGATGCCTTTCGGCGGCATGCTGGTGTCGATATTTGTGGGATGGATAATAAGGCGGGCGACATTGAACCGCGCACTGCGTCCGGCTCCGCGACTGATATGCATGCTGATTATATTCTCGCTGCGCTGGCTCTCGCCGCTGGCTATTCTTGTCATTTTCATAAACAACCTGATAGGCTGACAGGTATAAACTGAAAACGAACCGGCGCGGAAGTCACACTGTGATGACTTTCGCGCCGGTTGTTATTTGCTGCGGGAGTTATTCGGGGAGAATCTCGTAGGAGGATGCTTTCATCGAATAGAATGAGAGGTAAGGTTTACCCTCTTTGGCATTTCGGTCGGCGATACGCGCGCGATAGTCGGCCATCTGGGCGGTGAAGGATTCGATTTCGGCCTGACCGGTGGCTTTTCGCTCAGTCTCGCAACCGGTGGGTTTGTTGGCGGCGGAGTCATCGCCCTGGGCTTCGGCATTCTGCTGCATTGCTGCATGGTTTGCTTCCATTTCGCGAATGGCGGCTTCGTCGAGACGTTCCTCAACGATTTCGCCGGTAACCTTGATGGGTTTGTGGATGCATTCCTGCGGGAATGCGCCACCCATTTCGGGGGTTGCGTCGGCCCGGAGCATGGTGTTGTCGTCGCCACCGAGAATAAAGGCCTTGCGACCGCCATGTTTGCACAGGTGAGAAACCACACCTTCGATGGTGACGGTCTTGCCGACGAATGAATCGGGTGTAGCCATCACGGAGTCGACAGTGAGAATGTCGGTGGTGTCGTCAGCGTTGCCTTTGGAGTTTCCGGAGCATGCCGACATAGCGGTCAGGAACAGAGCGCAGATAGCGCCAAAGATAAGATTCTTTTTCATTTCTATTGGTTTATGGTTGTTTATTTGTCTGTGAGAATCATGAAGGGGATGAAGGAGAAGATGCCGAAAGGCACTGTCAGCAACGCTCCCCATTTCCGGAGTGGATCTTTCCTCCGCATTCCCAGAAAAAGGAGCACAAGCGCGAGCACGCAATTGAGCGCCAGGGCTTTGGCTGAGAAACCGGTCAACCGGGGATAGGCAAGGGAATCGTTGGTTGACACAAAAGAGAGCACATAGGGGAATATATATTTAGAAACGGCACCGGTTGCTGAATATTCTTTCGGTACGGTATATTTCCCGAGCATTTTCAGAGTGTAAGGCTCAAATGCCATCCAGCGCGAGCCTGCATCTTTCGACGATATGCGCACCACGGTGTTAAACAGATTGCTCATTACCAGGATTGATTCCTTTTCCGGGTCAACAGTGCCGGCTTCTGCGGGGAATGGAACGGCCCGGTGGCCATCGGTTAGCAACAGGTAGGGACGGCCGTCGGTATCTATTGCGTATCCGAGCAGGTCGCGGTCTGATTCCTCCCAGATAAATGCCTTTTTGATTTTAACACTGTCGGGAAGATTGATGCGTGCCACAAACGGGCGACCGGCCTGTTGCTTAACATGAAACAGGGAGCCTTCGGAGTCGACTATCAGATACCCTTCATCGTAGGGTTTGCGTGACGTGACGTTAGCCGAAAAATCTTTCCCCGGAAATGCGAAGCTCTTAGATTTCAGAGCCTTGGAGAATCGATTCGAACGTTTGTGATTAATCTCGTTTCCGGCTATTTTGATAAATTCCATACCTTCGGGAGTCATGCGGAAAGCCTCTTCAGGGTCGGAGAGGTCAACGCGTAAGGGCATGGATTCCATCATCAGATATATTCCCGGGTTTACTTTGTTGATTTCACGGGGAGTGACGCGGAAATTAGCCTCGTGGGAACGCAGATTGTGCATTGACGCTTCCTGCCCGGCTATGGAGTCGGGCAGACGGTCGTGGGCGCTTAGCTGACGGTAATACATCTGAGGCAGCAGGGAATCGCGCTGATCGGCGGTGAGCGGTTCGCCCTTGTCGCCATACTTTGCAAAGGGTGCAAGGTGAGTGATGACAGGTTTCTCGCCGGAGACGGTAAGGCTTGAAACCCATTGTCCGCTGACCGGGGAAAATCCGAGGAATGGCTCATTTGATGCCGAGGGGGTGCAGACTGCGTAAAGCCATGGCAGAAACCAGCTGAGCACCGCTATGGCTACTGCAAAAAGTATTGCTGTTGAGAATTTTTTCATTGTTGCAGTGTCAGATAGTTAATCGATAAGCCCCTGCCGGAAACGGTTGACCGACACGTAGCTGAGGAGAAGCAGTATGACAGTGAATACCAGGGCGGCAGGAAGAATGCTGTTGTAAGCGCCGGGCATTGGCTGCATGAAGTAGCAATAGACGGTGGCGATGCCGAGAAGCGCCATTACGATGCGGCGGCGCCATGTGCCTTCTAGGCAGACGGCGGCAGTGAACAGATAGGCTGTGTAACCGGCAAGTAACCAGGGGAGTGAGGTGAGGAGCACCAGTTGTGTCATCTCAGGCGCTATGATGTGGCTGTAGTATATGGCGATTGCCGCTGTCATGAGCAGATAGATGAGGGTAAGTTCGGCCACTCCGGCCAGCAGCATGGTCAACATCAGACGCAGCGACGACACCGGCAGATGCAGCGTGAGTTTCAGCCGGCGCTGTTGCATTTCAGGTGCCATCTGCGCTATGCCGATAATGAGCCCGCAGAGCAACGGGATATATTTGATGGAGTCAATGAAAGACTGGTCTTTCATGAGCATGATGAGCCACACATGAGCTGCATCGTGAGTGGCGATCACGCGGTTTATGCCGAGAATGGCGTAGCCGGTGAAGAATATGGCCAGTGCCAGACACACCCAAAAGGCGCGTTCGGTTTTGATTATTTCTTTATGAAGGAGTGCTTTGTACATGACGAATCAGTATTTTCCGGTTAGACCGATAAAGGCGTCTTCGAGCGAGGGAACGGCTTCGGATTTGAGACCGACAGGGCTCATGCCGTTGTCGCGCAGAAGTTTTAAAGCGTCGTTATCGTCGAGGAATGCATAAAATTCGCGGTTGTCGCGGTTCTGCCAGGGGCAGTAGATGCCTTCGACATTTTCGGGAAGTTTTTCCGAAGCATCGGAGGGTGTGTAGGTGAACCGGCGCAGCGACTTCATGAGTGAATCCAAACTTCGGTGGGTGAGGATCCGGCCATAGTCGAGAATAATGCAGTCGTCGACCAGACGTTCGAGATCCTGGATTATGTGGGAGGTCATGAAGACAGTCTTGTTTTCCGACTTCACATAGTCGCGGAGATAATCGACAAAGAGGCGGCGGTAACCGGGGTCAAGGCCGAGAGAAAAGTCGTCGAGCACAAGCAGGTCGGCGTTCTGAGCCAGGATTAGACCGAGAGCCACCTGCGAACGCTGTCCGTTGGACATAGAGGATATTTTCTGTCCGGGCGATACCTTCAGTTTTGCCATAAGCTCGTAATAGGCAGCCGGATTCCATCGGGGATAGAATCTTGAATAGAATTTCTCTATCTGAGAAATGGTCATGAAAGAGTATTGCACATGCCCCTCGAGAAGCAGAGCTATGCGGGCGCGGGTGGCGGCTGTCATGGTGGTGATGTCTTCTCCGAATATGGCGCAACGGCCCGACTGGGGTTTCAGAAAACCCATGAGGATGTTGATGGTGGTGGTCTTGCCGGTGCCGTTTTTGCCGAGAAGTCCGAGGATACTTCCTTTTGGCACCTCAAAACTCAGGTCGCGATAGATGATGCGCCCCCGGCCATAGCGTTGGGTAAGATTTTTAACCGAAATTACACTTTCCATTATTTAAGAGCTTTAAGTGCTGTGTGGATGGGAGAAACTGTTTTCATTAGTGATGGTCATAGAATGATTCCTATAGATAGGACAAGCATATTGGCTGTGCCGACACCGCCGGACAGGGCGTTGCATCGCCATGCAAGCGAGGTTGTCAGCGCCACATTATCTTTCATGGGGATAGCCACCGATGCAGATGCGCTACCGGAGACTACGTCGGCTGAAAGGACGCGTGCGTTGTGCAGGCAGGCTTCCCCAGGAGATTCGTTTAGGTCGACATTCTGTAACCGGTTGGAGGAAGAGGTCGCTCTATACGATGCGTTCCCCTCGAGGGTCATGGCTACACCCGATCGGAAGTGGTGGAGCCATCGGGTGGAAATCCCGCCGGTTGCTGATGTGTTGCGGATTCGTCGGAATGGGTCGTCGGTCTGTTCGAGATATGAGCCGAATGCTCCGTCTATACTCATGCACAGGTGGTCTGACGGGGTGATTCTTTTTTGAACGGGGAGCGACAGTCGGAAGTCAGCGATTTCGCGGGTGTAGTTTTTCCGCTCGCCGATTTTGGGATAGCTATCCGACGAAGATCCGAGAATATTCTCGGTGCCTTTGCGATCGGAATAACTCACCCGGAGTTCGGCACCCCAGCTGATTCCCGAGAAGCGCGATGCATCGCCGTCGGTGTTGAGCAGAAATCCGGCGTGAAGATTGCCTGAGAATGTGTCGGTGAAGGTTAACTCAAGATTGTTGAAATCGCGCAGAAACTGCCTCAGGTGTATGTTGCCGCCATCTAAGTTGAGATAGAAGCGGTCGGGAACACCGGCAATCTGGAAGAGCGAAGCGGTGACATTCCATCCGAATCCGGTGTGCGCGATACTTTTCCCGCTGTTGCCGGAAAAACGCTTGTAAGTGGTGCCCAGTCCGGTCATCATATACATGGTGATATCGGTGAGGGGATTGTAAAACTCCACGCTGGCTGTCTGGTTGTAGACACGGATGGCGCCTCCAAGACCGATGGCTAACGGAAAAGAGCCGATACGGCGCGAGGCAGACAGCTTGCCATTGAGGTCGGAGACTACGATTTTGTCACGTGGATCGCGGGCACGATAGTCGAGACAGGCGCGATAGTCCGCTTCAATTCCCCACGTCCAGCCATTTTTTCGTCCGGCATACCCTCCTGAAAAGGTGTATTGCCGGCGGACGAGGTCACCGCCGACCGAATCTCCGAAGACGTATGGACCGACAACTGAATAGTCGGCTGAATTGCTCCAGGTGATGCCGCGCAGTTTGCCGGCAGTGAAATCAGCATGTCCCCAGACGGTAGTCGAGGAGTTGAGTTGGCGATAACTGCTTGCGATTACCGAGCCAGTGAGCTGACCGGAGCCATTTTCGGCAATCTGCGTGTCGGCCGCCGATCGCCATATGCCGCCGAGACTTATGCCGGTGAGACTGAATGGTGCCAAAAAGGGCATTGATGCAGGCATCGCCGATGTCGCCGCGATACTGAAGCGTGCTGGCAGCGACGAAAGAGCCGCGACTTTTTCAGCCGGTGAGGTGGCGATGGTATCGGAAGCAAAAGTTTCCACTGCGGCGTCCATAAGAGGCGCCGCAGCGAAGACCGATAGAAGTATAAAAGCTGTTCCTTTGGGAATAGACATGTTATTTTGCCAGGGAGGGTGTGGAGATGATGAAGTCGGCGGCGCTGTCGTCCGTATCCTGAAGAACATCATGGCCGGCGAGTTTCATCTGAGTTTTGCGGACGAACGCTTTGCCGAAACGAGCGGGATCCTGACCTTTTGACGAAATGCAGCCGTAGGATGCGTCGATGGCTACACTTAGGGCGCCCTGAACGAAATTCTCGGCATCGCCGAGATTCACACCGTCGAGAATCCACTCGTTGGGAATCAGCATCGCTTTCTCTTTGTGCATCTGTTTGTGAGTCGAGGAGTGTTCGTAATCGTAGGCGCCTTTATAGTCGGCGAGATATTTTTCGACTGTCATGTCCTGAGGCATACGCACGATGGCATAGGAGCGGTTGCACTGATTCGAGATTACCCAGATGGTGTTGGAATAGCTGAACCATTTCTGCAGATTGGGAACCCCGGGGTTGTCGGTGTCGAGTTTGTGATCGTCGTACCATTCAAAATCTGCGCCGGTGAGATCAAGAGCGCCTTCAACCTGTTCGCCCCAGTTTATTGCCTGGTCGCAGACGACGATGGATTTGCCTGGCTCTACAGGAACGTCCTTGCCTGATCCGGGGATGACCCATACAACACCCACAGTGAAATTCTTGTTGCGGTCGTTGGCTTCTGTGAGGATCTTGTGGTTGTTAGCGGTGGAATTGACGAAGTCAGACTCCACGATGGCGAGCCCGTCGGCATAGAGGGTTTCGTCGGAATTATTGTAGATGCGGATATATGTGTCTTTCAGGCTGCCTTTGCCTGTGGCATTGGGGGAGCCGGCGGCATAGATCTCGGCAATGACGAAGCCTTCGGTGGAAGTGGAGGCTGTGAACCAGTCGAAATGCATGGTGGCGTCGGTGGTGACGGTGACCGAATTGCCCACGCAGCGCAGCAGCTTGTCTTTGCTGACGCCGTCGATGCTTACAGTGTAGGGGAAAGAACCGGTATAGTCATATGTGCCGACCGGCAGGCTGATTGTGGGGTCGGCAGCATCGGGGCTGACTGTGAATTCTGTCTTTTTGCCGCTGTTTAGTTCTGTAAACGATAGGGTGATATTGCCTTTCGAGGTGATCTGGGCTGCCTCCTGTGTAAAAGAAGCGGGGAACGAGGAGTCTACAGTGATGATTTTCGAGGTGTTTTCCTGCGGCACATCATCGCTGTCGGAACAGGCTGCGAAGCCGAGAGACACAGCAGAAAGAATGAGTAAATGTTTTGAAAATTTCATATTGATGATTTATTATGATTGGGTTGATTCATAGTTTCAGATTAAGCTCCATGCCGAAATATGGCGAAGAATAGCGGCGCTGGAGAATACCTGTGATATAATAGTCGGGAGCGATGCTTAGCAACCGGTTGACGTAGAGGGCTATGCCCAACCGATCGTTCCATAGCTTTTTCGTGGCCTTGAGGTTGAAGTTGGATTCCGCGGGCACACGGCGTTCGTCGAAAGCCGACGAGGAATAGGTGCGGATAAGTTGCTTAAGATACGGATCGGCGGTGGCAAGGTCGGTCCAGGGATGCGTGACACCGTCAACATCGACATACACCAGGGGAATGCCCGAGCGCGCAAGGGTCTGGTTTGAGGTGAACCACATGTTCTGCACCGAGAGAGATATATTGAGTCTCAGGCTTGGAATATCGGTATCAAAAGTAAAGTTGGTGTTGAACGACTGATACTTCGAGCCTTCGGGGTCGTTGTAGTAACCGGCATACTGCAACTCCTTGTTGTTGACTATGATGGTGGGTTTGTACCAATGGCCGGCTGAGTTGGTAAGTGTGGTTTTGAACCATGCGCCGTTGACAGTCAGGCGGGTGCGCACAACGGGCATACGTTTTGTGGAGAGGGTGAATTCCACTCCCTCTTTTTTGATGAGCGATGCGTTGCACGGAGTGCTGAGCAATGCTATTCGCGTTTCTCTGACATAAGGGAGTTTGTCAATGTCGGGCACACCTTCGACCGACGGATTCCAGCCCGATGCATCGTAGCGGTTATAGGTGCGGTAGCGAAGTTCCGAATTCCAGCGGAAAGCGTCGTTCATGCGTTCGCGGAAATATGTGACCGAAAGCCTGTTGCCGTCCCATGAGATGTCGCCGCGCACTTCCCACTTGAAGTTGCGTGCTGCTTTGATGGAGTAGTTGGTGCGGTCGTCGACATATGTCTTGACGTTCATGCGGCGCCATTGTTCGTTGTTGTGATAGTAGTTGAGCTGTACATAGTCGTTATAGACAGGCTCGGGATAGAGATATGCGGCCACGGGAAGCATTGTGTGCAGTCCGGCACCGCCGGCTATCTCAAACACCATGGGCGAGCCGTGGACCATGAGGTAGGGGAGTGTGTATTTCAGATTTACACGCGGGTCGATGTAGGCACGGTGCGAGAGGTAATAGCGTTTGTCGAGGCCCAGGAGCTGGCTTTCGCGCAAACCCGCCTGAATCCGTATGGTGTGGTTGCCTAATCTGATATTAGACTCGTTTTCCACATAAGCCGACAGCTGGTTGATGGCCGGCACGTCGCGATAGGGCCGCGGACGCGATGTGTTGCCTGGAGTGATGGGGCGCGTGAGGTCATATACCTGGCCGCGGCCATAGTTTTTCGAGAAATCCCATTGCAGGCCGGCTTTCAGTGTGCCGGCTATGTTGCCGTGGTTGTAACCGGCCACTGCTGATAACTTTGTGAATATGGTGAGAGGACGCCCGTAGACGTCGAGATTTCCTATATAAAGCATAGGCAGAAAACCCACATCGTTGGGTCCCGGAACCAGAGATACAGGGAGAGGATAGAGGCGGGTCGCCGCTACGGTTTTCTCCTGATGAAGATGCTCTGTGGAATAACTGATGCCGCTGGTGAAAGAAGCCGACCGGAAGAACCCTCCGGCAGGATGTGTAAGGGCTACTGCATTGTTTAGCGAGAAACGGTTTATGGAGTTGGTGTAATAGTCTATTGTGTTGTTTACTGTGAGGTCCGGGTCGTTTTTGTCGCGTTCGAAGGTGCCGGTGTAATTTATGGAGGCATCCCAGGTGAGCTGCTTGCCGCCGACAGCGCGACGGAGATTGCTGCGGGTCGAGAAAGTGACTCGCTTGAAGTTGTCGCGGTTGTCCCGCGGGTCGATCCGGGAGTCGAGGTAGTCGGCCGATACGTTGACAGTCCAGCCTGGGGCTGGCATTCCGAATCCCTTGCCGATGTAGAAGAGCTGGCTCTGCATGTCGGCTTTGAAGCGTGCTTCGAGACCTGTTACGCCTGATTTACGTTTTATCTTCACGAGCCCGGATGTGAGGTCGCCGTACTCTGCCGATGGTATGCCGCGGACAATTTCCACGCTTTCGATGTCGTCGGTCGAGAGCTGGCGCATGTCGACGCCTTTGCCTGTGGAGAGGCGGTTCTGCCTGTCGGCATCGCCTGTAGCCTGCATTTCGGCGGCACTGCTCAGGGGCACACCGTCGACCACAAACGCCGTGCCGAGCGATGACGTGTTGTAGTCGTCGTTACTGTTCTGTGTGGCTTGTCTGAGACGGATGAGATTGGCCTCACCCATTGCCGGGTCTTTTGACACATAGCCCGGGAGCAGTTCCACAAGATCGGTGAAACTCGACGGCTGCAGATGTGCCATTGCCTGCCGGTCTATGAGCGATGCCGATGTGGTTCCCCGGCTTTCACGCGCCGTGACCACCACTTCGCCGAGGTTGATCTGTCGACGCGCGGAATCGACACGGTCGAAATTCGCAAGAAGCAGAGAATCGATTGAATCAGTGTGGCGTTTGGCGGCGTCGAATATCAGGTCGGTATGCTCTTTCGCGTTGGGGTAGACCATGACGGCAGCGCATATCGCAAGAGAAAAAAGTACCGGTATTTTCGACAAATTACTTTTCATTGCACTTATTGGATGTGCAAAAATAGCCAATAAATTTATGCCCCGGAGCGCTGAAAATTCAAAATACCCAACATCTGGTATCAAATTACCTAACATTAGGTATCGGCCTCAGAACGTTTATGAAGGGGATTTTGTGCCGATTACTTACTTTTAAGTATAAGCCGAAAGGAAACAGAACAAGGGCGATGCACCGTTTCCGGCACACCGCCCTTGGTGGAGTTGACCGCCTGAGTCAGGCGGAAATGAAATCGTGATTATTCAGCTTCGCGGAGCTGGTCGATACGCTGCATGTTGGTCTCGTCCTTAAGCTGGTAGTAGATGGAACGGAGCACATTGAGAGTGGCCTTGAGATCGTTATTGAGCGCATAGGCTTTCTCGAGATAGGTGGCAGCTTCGCGGTAGAGGGGGAAGATTTTCTCGTTGTTGATTTTGTCGTACTGAGCTTGGGTGATGTCCTTGCTCTCTTCCTCGGCGATCTTGTTGGCTTTCTCGCAGAGTTTTGCACCATACATCATGAGTGCCTGAGAGTTCTCGGGCGACAGCTCGGTGGCTTTCTTGTAAAGCTCGAGGGCTTCGGGAAGATTGTTCTGGCTGTCGGCGATCACGCCTTTGAGGTAGTAGAGTTCGCCGTTGGCGGGTTCCTGTGCGATGTATTCGTCAAGGAACTGGTTGGCTTTGTCAAACTCCTTGGAGTTGAGGTAGTTATTGACGATGATGCCGAGGAAGTTACCTTTGTGGTATTTGTTGTAGCCATCCTGTGCGATTTCAGCGGCCTTGGCATAATCGTTCATCTGAGTGGCGGTCGACACGGCATAGTCGTAGGCCTTTACGTCGTTGTAGCCATATTTGATGGCACGTTCAAAAGCCTTGAGGGCGCCGGGATTGTCGTTGGCGCTGGCTAAAGCGCAACCCTGATAGAATGAGAACATGCCCATGGTGGAGTCGGGATATGCTTTCAGACCGGCTTTTTCAAGAGCGGGTTGCTGGGGCAGGGTGAAAAGGAACTCCCATGCCTTGGCGGCGTTGGAGTAGTCGTGAAGATCGTTGTAGAACCAGAGGCCGGCGTTCTGAGCCATGTCGTAGTTGGAAACGAGAGTTTTGACGATGTTCTTGGAGTGTTTGGTCTTGACCTTGCCCTTTTCATCGACAATGGTGTCGAGAGGCAGGGCGGTCTGGAGATATACGAAGCCGTCGAGCACGGCGTTGGCGGCTTTGCCTTTGTCCAGTTCGCCGGTTATACGCTCGAGGGCGACCACGTTGTTGACGTAGTCGAAGGCGCCTTTGCCGGCCACATACCATGTGTTGGCGTCTTTAGCGGTCGCGGGGTCGGTGAACGCGGGCTTAAGAGTTTCAATAACTTTAGGATAGCTTTTGGCATCAGCTTTAAGCTGACGCTCGGCGTCCTTTACCACCTGCTGCTGGGCAGTCATGGATCCAACTGCAAGTAAGGCAATGCCTAAGATGCTGATTTTCTTCATGAGATGTAGTTTTTATGACTTATTTATAAGGTAATTGTTCAAGTGTAAAACGTAGAGGGGAACGTCATTCGTCACCATCGGAATCGGAGTCGGCACCGTCGTCGACAGGCTCGTCATCTACGGTTTCGTCATCGGTGTCGATGGTGTTGTCGGCAGGAGCGTCGAGAATCTCGGGATTTTCAAGCGCCTCTACTGCTTCTTCCTCCGGGTCGGTGTCGACGCAGCAGACAGATGCGATTTCATCGCCGCGTTTCTCGAGGTTGATGATGCGCACGCCCTGAGTGGCTCGACCCATGACGCGGATGTCGGTCATGCGCACGCGCAGCGTGATGCCTGAGCGGTTGATGATCACGAGGTCGTTTTCATCAGAAACGCTCTTGATGGCCACAAGAGTGCCTGTCTTCTCGGTGACGTTCATGGTCTTTACGCCTTTGCCGCCGCGGTTGGTGATGCGGTAATCATCAAGGAGCGAGCGCTTGCCGTAGCCGTTCTCCGATACAACCATCACGTTGTGGTTGTCGTCGGGGTGCATGCATATCATGCCGATAACTTCGTCGTTTCCGCCGTCGAGTTTCATGCCGCGGACGCCGGTGGCAACGCGACCCATGGTGCGGACAGTACTCTCGTTGAACCGGATGGCGCGGCCGTTGCGGTTGGCCATGAGGATCTCGCAGTTGCCGTCGGTGAGTTCCACGCCGATCAGACGGTCGTCGTCGCGGAGCACGATGGCTTTCTTGCCCTTGATGTTGATGCGGGCATATTCAGCCAGTGAAGTTTTCTTGATGACGCCGAGGCGTGTGGCGAATATGAGGTTGTGGCTTCCGGTGAATTCGGCATCTTCGAGATTCTTGATGCGGATGAAAGCGTTGACGGTGTCGCCCGGTTCGATGTTGAGCAGATTCTGGATGGCGCGTCCCTTTGTGTTCTTCGCGCCCTCGGGCAGCTCGTAGACTTTCATCTTGTAAACCAGACCCTTCTGAGTGAAGAAGAGCAGATTGTTGTGCATCGATGCGGGATAGATGTATTCGATGAAATCTTCTTCGCGGGTGTTGGAGCCGCGCGAGCCTACGCCTCCGCGGTTCTGCGCGCGGAACTCCGAGAGGGGAGTGCGTTTGATGTAGCCCATGTGCGAGATGGTGATAATCATCTCGTCGTCGGCATAGAAGTCCTCGGCATTGAATTCACCGGCGGCATATTCGATTTTTGTGCGGCGGGGATCGCCGAAACGGGTGATCACTTCAAGGAGTTCGTCGCGAATGACTCCGCGGCACACCGAATCGTCGTTAAGCACCGATTCCAGGAACGCGATGCGCTCCTCGAGTTCTTTATATCGGGCATGGAGGTTGTCCATTTCCAGGCCGGTGAGCTGACGCAGGCGCATGTCGACGATAGCCTGGGTCTGCGCGTCGGAGAGTCCGAAACGTTCGGCAAGCTGCTGTTTGGCAGCATCGGGCGACTCGGCATGGCGGATAATGCGGATTACCTCGTCGATATTGTCGCAGGCGATGATCAGACCTTCGAGAATATGAGCCTGTTCCTGTGCTTTGCGCAGTTCGTATTTCGTGCGCCGGATCACCACGTCGTGGCGGTGGTCGACGAATGCTTTTACAAGATCCTTGAGATTGAGCAGACGCGGACGTCCGTCGACAAGAGCCACGTTGTTGACAGAGAATGTCGACTGCATGGCTGTCATCTTGTAGAGCTTGTTGAGCACCACATTGGCGTTGGCGTCCTGACGGAGCTTGATGACGATGCGCATGCCCTTGTAGTCGCTCTCGTCGTTGATGTCGGCGATGCCTTCGATTTTTTTCTCGTTGACAAGGTCGGCGATATATTTTATCAGCTCGGCTTTGTTGACACCGTAGGGAATTTCGTGAACGATGATGGCCTCATGCTCTTTCTCCTGCTCGATGTCGGCGTTGGCGCGGATCACGATGCGTCCGCGGCCGGTCTCATAGGCCTCTTTGACCCCTGCGGTGCCGTAGATGGTGCCACCTGTGGGGAAGTCGGGTGCAGGGATATGCTTCATCAACTCCGGAATGGTGATTTCGGGGTTGTCGAGATAGGCTATGCAGGCATTGATTGACTCTGTGAGGTTATGTGTGGGCATGTTGGTGGCCATGCCCACGGCTATACCCGAAGCGCCGTTGACCAGCAGGTTGGGGATGCGGGTGGGGAGCACGGTAGGCTCCATGCGCACATTGTCGTATGTGGGCTGGAAATCGACGGTGTCGCTGTTGATGTCGCGGAGCATCTCCTCTCCGATTTTCTGGAGACGCACCTCGGTGTATCGCATGGCGGCAGGGCCGTCGCCGTCGATTGAACCGAAGTTGCCGTGGCCGTCGACCAGACATTCGCGCATCGCCCATGGCTGAGCCATACGCACGATAGTGCCGTAAATCGAGGAGTCGCCGTGGGGATGGTATTTACCCATAACCTCGCCGACGGCGTTAGCGGCTTTCTTGTGAGCTTTATCGGAGGTGTTGCCCATTACGTTCATACCGTAGAGCACGCGGCGGTGGACAGGCTTGAGGCCGTCGCGCACATCGGGAAGGGCACGCGAAACGATCACCGACATCGAATAATCGATGTAGGCCGACTTCATTTCGTTTTCGATGTTAATCTTGATAATGCGGTCTTCTTCGAGCATAATATTTGTTAATTCTGTTGAGAATCAGCTGGTAGGGGAGCGGGGCGGCGAACCGATGGCGCATGCCGCTCCCTACGGCTATCTCGAAATATCTCACAAAGATACTAATTTTTTCGGAATTATGATTAAATTAGGGCTTGAAAACTTCTATCAAACCCGATGCATGTTTTAATTAATATTTTTTAAGTGGCCGGGTTGCGGCAGAGGATATAATTTGGCACGCTGTTTGCCGTTATATGTAAGTATCAATACGACAACAAAGGAGATAAATGGAAATCAATTTCACTGAACATCTGAAATCAGTATTGGAGCTTAGCCGTAAAGAGGCTGTGCGACACAATAATAATATAATCACGCCGGAGCATCTGTTTCTGGCGGCATTGGGCGACACCGGCTCGCCGATTTTCTCCTTGCTTGAGAAAATCACCCGCAACATGTCGGTGTTTCAGCTTCGCCAGCAACTCGATGACGCACTCTATGACAACACAGCCAGCACCATCGTGGGCGATGTGGTGGCCAGCGACCTCTGCAACCGACTGATAAAGCTGTCGGTGCTTGAGGCGCGCATGCTCAAGAGCGACGCCGTCGACACCGTGCATCTGCTCCTGGCTATTCTGCACAATCCCGAAGTACAGCGCATGGAGTTCATCGCGCCTTTTCGCAAGGCCGGCATCGACTATAACTCTCTGCTCAATCTTCTGCAGGGCCGCAACGAGTCGCCCGCAGCCGGGGCCGGTTTCACCGACGATGATGAGGATGACGAGGAAAACGACTCTGCGATGTCAGGCGGTTCGCAGCAACGACCTGCGGAGGACCGCGCCGCCCGTCAGGCTGCCAAAGCACGCGGAAATGCCGATACGCCTACTCTCGACAAGTTTGGCAACGACATGACACGTGCCGCCGAGGATGGGCGTCTCGACCCTGTGGTGGGCCGCGAGACAGAAATAGAGCGCCTGGCCCAGATCCTGAGCCGCCGCAAGAAGAACAATCCGGTTCTTATCGGCGAACCAGGTGTAGGTAAATCAGCGATTGTTGAAGGTCTGGCACTCCGGATAGTGCAGCGCAAGGTGTCGCGTATCCTTTTTGACAAGCGCGTGATCTCGCTTGACATGGCATCATTGGTGGCAGGTACAAAATACCGCGGACAGTTTGAGGAGCGTGTCAAAGCTATTCTCAACGAATTGAGCAAGAATCCCGATGTGATTCTCTTCATCGACGAGCTTCATACTATTGTCGGCGCCGGCAACTCCGCCGGTCAGATGGATGCCGCCAATCTGCTCAAACCGGCCCTCGCCCGCGGAGAAATCCAGTGTATCGGTGCCACAACCCTCGACGAATACCGCAAGAATATTGAAAAGGATGGCGCTCTGGAGCGCCGTTTCCAGAAGGTGATGGTTGAACCTACCACACCCGAGGAAACCCTCAGTATCCTTAACAATATAAAGGATAAATACGAGAAGCACCATAATGTGCGCTACACCGACGACGCCCTGAAAGCATGTGTTTCGCTGACAGAGCGCTACGTTTCCGATCGTAATTTCCCCGACAAGGCTATCGACGCCCTCGACGAGGCAGGTTCGCGCGCACATATCACCAATATCGTGGTGCCTGCCGAAATCGAGCAGCTCGAACAGGAAATCACCGAGACCGGCGCCGCGAAGCTCGCCGCCGCCCAGTCGCAGAACTTCGAGAAGGCAGCAGCTTTCCGCGACAAGGAGCAGAGCCTCAAACAGCAGCTGGCCGAAGCCAACGAACGCTGGGAGAAGCAGCTCGAGGCCGACAAGGTAACTGTCGACGAGGACCGTGTGTCGGAGGTAGTGGCCATGATGACAGGAGTGCCCGTGCAGCGTATCGCCCAGGCCGAAGGTTCGCGTCTGCGCGAGATGGCTCCGAAACTGAAATCCGACATCATCGGGCAGGATCCCGCCATAGAGAAGATAGTAAAGGCTATCCAGCGCAACCGCGTGGGTCTGAAAGATCCCAACAAGCCTATCGGCACCTTCATGTTCCTCGGTCCGACGGGTGTAGGCAAAACCCATCTGGCCAAGAAGCTTGCGGAATATATGTTTGACAGCGCCGACACGCTCATACGCGTGGACATGAGCGAATACATGGAGAAATTCACCGTGAGCCGTCTCGTAGGAGCGCCTCCCGGCTACGTCGGTTATGAAGAGGGTGGCCAGCTCACCGAAAAGGTGCGCCGCAAGCCCTATTCCGTGGTTCTTCTTGATGAAATCGAGAAAGCTCACCCCGATGTGTTCAATCTGTTGCTCCAGGTGCTCGACGAAGGCCGTCTCACCGACAGCCTCGGCCGTCATATCGACTTCAAGAACACACTTATAATCATGACGTCGAACATCGGTACCCGTCAGCTTAAGGATTTCGGCTCGGGGGTAGGCTTTTCCACTCGCGAGGCCTCGCAGGAGAAGGAGTATAACAACTCCGTGATCCAGAAGGCGCTGAGCAAGGCTTTCGCTCCCGAGTTTCTCAACCGCATCGACGACATCATCATGTTTGACTCACTGAGCCGTGATGCCATCTTCAGGATTATCGACATAGAGCTTAAAGGTTTTGTGAGCCGTCTGCTCACTATGGGCTATGGACTCTCGATCAGCGACGATGCCAAAAACTTCATTGCCGACAAGGGTTACGACCGTCAGTATGGCGCACGTCCGCTCAAACGCGCCATCCAGAAGTATCTCGAAGATCCTCTGGCAGAACTGATCATCAACTCCGAGCTGCAGACAGGCGACACCATCAAAGTCGGTTTTGACAAGGAGAACAATCAGATTACCACTGAAATCGAAAAAGCGCCCGAAGCGTCAGCCGAAGACACCCCGTCATCCGGCACTGCTGCAGAAAGCGATGCGTCGGCCGAATGACCGTGGCAGAAAAACTGACATAAGTTAACATATTTTATAATAAAATGCCAACTCCCGAGGTTGGCATTTTTTTTGCACGTTGTTATTACAGATAGAAACATCTTCGCTTAATCAATACGATAATCTAACAATACATTAATATAATGGCAAAAACTAACGGCACTATCGGTGTAACCACCGAGAACATTTTCCCCGTCATCAAAAAATTTCTTTACAGCGACCACGAAATCTTTCTGCGCGAGCTGGTGTCGAATGCAGTCGACGCCACCCAGAAGCTGAATACTCTTGCATCGTTCGGCGATTTCAAGGGTGAGGTGGGCGACGCACGTGTGTATGTCAAAGTCGACAAAGAGGCCGGCACGCTCACCGTCAGTGACCACGGCATCGGTATGACAGCCGAGGATATCGACAAATACATCAATCAGATTGCCTTCTCGGGCGCCGAGGATTTCCTGGCAAAATATAAAGACAGTTCCAACGCCATTATCGGTCATTTCGGTCTGGGCTTCTATTCCGCTTTCATGGTGGCCAAGAAGGTGGAGATCGTGTCTCTGTCGTATAAGGAGGGCGCCGAGGCCGTGCGCTGGGAATGCGACGGTTCGCCGGCCTACACCATGGAGCCTGCCGAGAAAGCCGAGCGTGGCACCGACATCATCCTGCACATCGACCCGGAAAATTCCGAGTTTCTGGAGCAAAGCCGCATCGACACTCTGCTGCGCAAATATTGCCGCTTCCTCCCTGTGCCGGTGATTTCGGGCAAAGAGCAGGAGTGGAAAGATGGAAAATACACTGACACCGACAAAGACAAGGTGATCAACGCCACCGAACCTCTGTGGATGAAAAAACCTGCCGACCTCACCGAGAAAGATTATCTGGAATTCTACCACAATCTTTATCCAGGCCAGGATGATCCCCTGTTCTGGATCCATCTCAATGTCGACTATCCCTTCAACCTCACGGGTGTGCTCTTCTTCCCGAAAATCAAAAACAATTTCGAGGTGGCCAAGAACCGCATCCAGCTCTACTGCAATCAGGTGTTCGTGACCGACTCGGTGGAGGGTGTGGTGCCTGAGTTCATGATGCTGCTGCAGGGCGTGATCGACTCGCCCGACATTCCTCTGAATGTGTCGCGAAGCTATCTGCAGAGCGACAGCGCCGTCAAGAAGATATCGGGCTACATCACCAAGAAGGTGTCGCAGCGTCTTGAGGATCTTTTCAAGAATGACCGCGCCGACTTCGAAAAGAAGTGGGACGACATCCGCATCTTCATCGAATATGGCATGCTCACCGACGACAAGTTCCGCGACGCCGCCATGAAGTTCACCCTTGTCAAGGATACTGAAGGCAAATATTTTACCATCGACGAGTACAAGGCTCTGATCGAAGTGAACCAGACCGACAAGGATGGCAATCTGGTGTTCCTTTATTCCACAAATCCCACCGACCAGTACACCTACATCAAGGCTGCCAACGACAAGGGTTACTCCGTGATGTTGATGGACGGTCCCCTTGATGCGCATTTCGTGGGTCTTCTCGAGCAGAAGATCGAGAAGAGCCGGTTTGTCCGCGTTGACTCCGATGTTATCGAAAACCTCATCCCCAAGACTGACAAGAAAGTTGCTGACCTTTCCGCTGAGGAGCGCGATATGCTCACAACGCTCTTCAATTCGCAGATTCCCTCGATCGACAAGGCTCAGTTCTATGTTTCCTTCGAGTCGCTGGGCGAGAATGGCGCTCCTATCGTCATCACCCAGAACGAATATATGCGCCGAATGAAGGATATGGCCGCCATGCAGCCCGGCATGAGCTTCTACGGCGATATGCCCGACAGCTACAGCATGACCGTGAACGTTGACCAGCCCGTTGTGGCTAAAATCGCCGCCGAAGCCAAGAACGCTCTCGACACCCAGATCACTCCGATGACTGCCCGCATCGCAGAACTCAACGGCAAAATCGAGGCTGTTGACAAGGAGATCAAGGATGGCAAGCCTTCTGCCGAACAGGATGCCCAAAAGAAGGAGCTCATGACGGAAGTGGAGGATAATCGCCGCGACGTGACAAAGATCATCTCGGATTACGCCTCGACTCAGCCGCTCGTGCGTCAGCTCATCGACCTGGCTCTCTTAGGCAACGGTCTTCTCCGCGGTGCCGACCTCTCACGTTTCATCGACCGTTCGGTGTCGCTTCTCTGATCCCCGGTTTTCTTTCAGAAGCATAACCGCCGGTTCTGAAATACCCCGGAGCATATAAACTTCTGGACTTTTTTACAACAAATTTCTCCCTTCCGACATATCCCACCGGTATGACGGAAGGGAGAAATTTGTATAGTACGCCCGTTTTCAGTAACTTTGCACCAATTTTCGGCACGAATAGAAGACTATCACGAATAGAAGACTATGAAGTATGCACGTTACGTCCGCAATTAAAAAAATCATACTGACTGCAGCTGCTGCGCTGTCGGCTTTTTCCGCTTACACGGCAGAACAGGCCGACACTGTCATGCCGATGGTGACGACAACGGCAGATTCGGTGCCGCGCCGGCGCAACATCGTGCAGAAAGTGATCGACTATTTCGGACAGACCAACAAGGTGCACGACGATCGGAAATTCGATATATCCGTTATCGGCGGCCCGAGCTATTCCGAAGCCACTTCGGTTGAGATTGCCGCCCTCGTGTCGGGTCTTTACAAGTCACGCCGCGATTCTCTCACGCCCCGCAGCGATGTTTCGCTTTACGGACAGGTGTCGGTCACCGGTTTTTACCGTGTGGGTATCCGAGGCAAACACTTCTTCCCCGAAGATAAGATCAGAGTGATATACGATGCGAATTTCTGCCATTTCCCGCTGAAATTCTGGGGTATCGGATATGCCAACGGAGCCAATGAGGATAACGAGAGCAAATACACCCAGCTGCAGTCCGATTTCACCGTGCAGTTCCTGTGGAAACTGCCTCATTCCGTGTTTCTCGGGCCTTCGAGCAATTTCCATTATTTCAAGGCCACCCGACAGGAGAAACCGGAATTGTGGGACGGTCAGCGCAACCGCATTTTCTGCTATGGACCCGGCATAGTTCTTTCTTACGATACCCGCGACCTGATAGAGAATGCATCGCGCGGTGTCTATATAGGATTTCATCAGAAATTTTTCCCCTCTTTCCTGGGCAATCATTATCATTTTTTTCTCACGGATTTCTCGGCCATGTTTTATAAAAAATTCTGGTCGAGCGGTGTCATGGCGTTCCGTTTCCATGCCGCCGGCACTTATGGCGGAGAGACACCGTGGTGCATGCTTCCCACGCTTGACGACGGCGGGGTGGTTCGCGGCTATTATGAGGGGCGCTACCGCGACCGCAACTCCGCCAGTCTGATTGTGGAGATGCGGCAGCATGTGTGGCGCCGCAACGGCATTGTGGTGTGGGCCGGAGCCGGCACTGTATTCCGGCATTTCAGCGACATCAACCGGCACACGATACTCCCTACTGTGGGTGTCGGTTACCGGTGGGAATTCAAAAACCGCGTGAACGTGCGTCTGGATTTCGGTTTTGGCAAGCATTCCAAAAACTTCTCGGTCGGTATCAACGAGGCATTTTAAGAGCTTGTTTAATAATAAATGTTGCCGATAGGGTCGCATATCCTGAGA
>ERZ1027039.274-NODE-274-length-20752-cov-5.095473_pt1 | contig 20752 bp, 16 predicted proteins | sample MGYA00519438_ERZ1027039 | MGnify/ENA primary metagenome ERZ1027039 (study PRJEB26926, sample SAMN06164810) | human gut metagenome | biome: ENVO:00009003; feature: ENVO:2100002; material: ENVO:00002003 | host: Homo sapiens | place: USA | collected 2012 ...
GCCTTATCGTCGGCAGCGTCAGATGTGTATAAGAGACAGAATCAGCATCAACGCAACGTTCCACAGATATTCCATATCCCGGAAATACACGCCGATCGTCGCAAGTATCATACCCGCACCAATGGACAACAGGAACAGATTGAGCAGCGGTACGATGGCAAGCAGTGTACGCCATGTCGGGAACACGCCCAATACCAGTGCAACAACTGCAAGCACCACAAGCGAAATCAGAAACAAGATGTAGTTAAAACAGATATTCGCAAGCGGATACAGATATTTCGGAACATACACCTTCTTGATCATCGCCTCATTCTGACGGATGGACTTTAAGGCAGACGTCGTTGACTGCGAAAACAGCGTATACATCAGCCGTCCGGTCAGGATATAGACCGGAAATGATTTCTCCTTGTGTCCAAGCAGCGTACCGAATACCAATGTCAATACGATCATCGTAAGCAATGGCTCGATCATCGACCAGACGATTCCGAGATACGATCGTCTGTATTTTAATTTGATTCCTTTTCTGACAAGCTCCGTAAATAAATTGTTATATTGACGAAACTCCTTGATTTTTGTTCCCATATTTTTCCTATTCCCTGTCTACATGATTTCCCGAAGCACCTGTACGGTGTGGGAAAGTCCGGTCTTCATATCGTATTGTGGCACAAAGCCAAGTTCTGTCCGAAGCTTTGTCGTGTCAAGTGTTGCCTTGGTCGCCTTCGAATAGCCTGCCTGCTCCGTTGCATCCGGTAAGTCAAACACGACCTGTTTATCTGCGAGATCCGCGAGCTGCTTTGCCACATCGCGAAGCTTCACATCCGAATCCTTCGAACAGATATTGTATGCCTCACCATCTTTGCCATCTAACATGACAGCAAGGATACCTGCGACACAGTCTGCCACATAGGCATACGAAAATTCCTGTGTTCCTTCGCTCTTTAACACGATATCTTCCTGCTTCACACTCTTTAAGATGAACTGGGACAGTGCTTTTGTATCACTCATCAGCATCGTCGGACCATACACACGGGACAAACGTGGGATTACAACATCCATCTCCATTTGCTTACGGTATGCCTGACACAATGCCTCTCCGGTACGTTTGCTCTCCGGATATCCGGCACGCATCGTGTTGCAGTCGATATAGCCAAGATAGTCCTCTGTGAATTTATCGGTATCTCCACGGTTTTCTCCGTAGATTTCAACCGAAGATAAAAATACAAAACGTTTACAATCCGCTTCCTTTGCATAGTCGAGCAGATACTGGGTTCCAAATACATTTGCGGTGATCGTTCCAATCGGATCACTCGCATAGGCAACCGGGTGAGTGTTGCTCGCCGCATGGATCACATAATCGATCTTCGCTGGCAAAGCCGGATTTCCGACTACCTTCTCATTGATATCCTGCTTAATAAAATGAAACTGTGGACAATCCGCATAGTCCGCGAAACGGGCACGCGCCTTCTCCTCATTTCTGCCTAATATATACACTTGCGTATTTGCCTGATAATGCTTGTCTGCGTACAAAAGCGCATCCACCAAGAAGCTGCCGATCATGCCGGTGCCTCCGGAGATCAGCACCGATGCGTCTGCAAGCTCCTGTACCTCGATCATGCTTGCAACGGCACACACATCCTGCATATAAAGTTCACTGTCATATAAATGCATCGTCGTCTCTCCTACTTTAACCATTTATCCTTCTCTGCGGTCAGATAGCCCTTGAAAATCTCCAGATCATCCTTCGTCGTAAGCTTGATGTTCTTGTCCGAGCCCTTCGCAAAATACAGGCGCTCGCCAAGCTCTACCATCATCGTATTCGTATAAGAAGAACCGTAGATACCGATTTCCTCTGCAAACGCTTTCTCATACGCCCACACAAGCTTATCAAACTTGTATGCCTGTGGTGTCGATACGCGGCGCAGTGTCTCACGTGGAATGTATTTCGTTGTAGATGCCTCATCGTCGATCACAAAGATCTGCTCATTGTAAGGAAGGGACGTAACACCATTTCCAAACTCATTACATTTCGCAATGACATCCTCGAGCACCTCATCGTCGACCAGAGGACGGATACCATCATGAATGATGATGTTATCATCTGCAGAGCAGACATCCTTCAAGTTGTAGACACCATTTCGGATAGATTCCTGTGCGCTGTTTCCACCAGAGATTACCCATTTTACCTTTGTAATATTGAACTGCTTGGCATACGCCCATAACACGTTATGCCATCCGTCGATACAGACAACCTCGATTGCATCGATCAGATCATTTCTCTGAAAACTCTCCAGCGTATAGATCAAAACCGGTTTGTCATATACGTTGATAAACTGCTTCGGGATATCCTGTCCCATTCTGTGTCCGGAGCCTCCGGCAATAATCACTGCTACATTCATGTGCGATACCTTTATCCTTTCTCGTTTTTATCCTTTAATGCGGTCTGCTGATTCTTATCCACGCCTTCCGAGCTTTCCTTTCGGAATACGATACGGAAGGTCAAAAGCAACAATTTCAAATCCAACCGATAGGAGTATTCCTGAATATATGTCAGATCCAGTTTCAATTTATCAATCGGTGTGGTGTTGTATTTCCCGTACACCTGTGCATATCCGGTCAATCCCGCCTTTACCTTCAGACGGAAATCAAAATCCGGTACCGACTCCTCGTATTTCTCGAAGATCGCCGGTGGCTCCGGTCTTGGACCAACCATCGACATATCGCCGACGAACACATTGAACAGCTGTGGCAGTTCGTCCAGATGGAGATTCCGCAGCACCTTTCCAACTGGTGTGATTCGGTCATCATCTTTCTTCGCAAGCTGCGCACCGTGCGCCTCCGCATCAATACGCATACTTCGGAACTTATAGATCATAAACTGTTTTCCACCCCGTGTCAGCCGCACCTGCCGGTAAAAGACCGGTCCGTGGTCATATGCCTTAATCGTGATCGCAATGATCAGCATGATTGGGGATGCTACGATAATTCCAACCCCGGATATTAACAGATCGGTTGCGCGTTTGAAGAAACGCTGATCTGCCTGCAAGCCGATATTTCTTGACAAAAATACCGGTGTATCTACCAGATGCATATCATCCGAGCCTTTCATGATAATATCCGTGATCTTCGGAATGACATATGTACGGATGGAATGCTTAAAGCAATATTTTAATATATTATTTCGGTCTTCTGATGGCAGATCATACAGCACGACGCCTTCGAAATCCAATACATCCTGCTGGATCTTCTCCATACCCTGCTGATAGTTTAATACCTCACAGATCTGATAACGATCACGTCTGGCATTGATCTTAAGAAGGAAATTCTCCGGCGGATAAATACCATAGATCACGATCAGCTTCCGCGGTGGGAAAAACAGCATGTAGATATGCTGGATCAAAATCACCCAGAGCGTCTCAAACACAATCTGTATGATTACCATTATGATAACCGGAAGCACGTTCATATAATCACGCGATACCATGCAGATGAAAATATACGCAACGGCTCCACCGATCACGATTGCAAGTCCATGTGACAGACACAGATCAAGCACGCGCATATAGCTTAATTTATATCCATTGAAGCTTTTGGTGATCAGAAACAGAAAGACGGCATACAACCCGATCACGACATAATTTCCCCGAAAGAATAACGGATTGTGATACTCTCCAAACCAGATCACGCCAAATGATACTGCCTCAAATACCCATATGATCAAATTCGCAAGCAAACTCAATGCTCTTCTTCGTTGTTCTTCTAAGTACATAGTTCCTCTTTTACAAATAAGCTGCGCTCATTTGTCTCTTTCCAAAAACACGACAGTCGCACCGGAGACATAAACTATGTTCCGATGCGACACCCCGCTTTTTATTTAAATTGCTGGATCGGTCGGGTCCCACGTCTGGCTGCCCGGTATCTTCTGCAATGCCGGCTTACCGAGTGGTCCTGGATCACTGGAATTATAGATCGTAATCTTTGTGCCTCTTGGACAATTATCAAATATCCACTTTGCGTCAATAACCTGTAACCGGACGCATCCATGCGATACACGTTTTCCGAGGTTGTTATAGCTGCTTGGAATCAGTGTGCGCGGATTCGTCTTATTATATAACACCGAATGGAATAAGAAATCACCCTGTATCTGAGAACAATACTGTCCCTGTACACCACCCATCAGTGCATTCCAACGCCATTTACCAGCCAGATAGAAGGTTCCAACCGGAGTGGCGTCACCCGGCGAACAGGTCATTGCCTTGATTGGCACGCCATCCTTATAGATCGTGATGCAGCTCTCCTGCTTGTTTACACGAATCTCATATGTATCCTTCGTAATCGCTGGTGGTTCAATATAAACATACGGCTTCGCCGTTGCCCCCGGTGCCTTTCCGCCCTTTTTGACGAGCTGGATCTGGATTGCCTCCATCCGTTTTCCACCATTGGTTGTACCTGCCATCTGTCCATTTTTCGCCCAGTCAAGCCAGCCGAGTGACTGACAATGGACACGATAATAAATATCGTAATATGCCGTGATATCGCCGGTCAGATGCATGCAGATGGCCTCGATCCGCTTCGACCGACCTGTCGTACCACTCACACCGTTGTTCGAAACATCCTTTGTCCAGCCAAGGGACTGCACATGGGTATTATAGACGATACCGCCTGTTACACCCTGTGTCTTCAAATCAATCTTGATCGCTTCGAGACGTTTACCCTTTCCAGTAGTACCCGCGATTGTTCCACCTGGCACTGTATTCATCCAGCCATAAGACTGTGCATGTACCTGATAATTTACTGTGGCAGCCGGCGTTACCGATGGTTTCTGGATCAGCTTGATTTCGATTGCTTCAAGACGTTTTCCCTGTCCAACTGTGCCAGCTGTATCGCCGCCTTTTGTCCATGAGCTCCAGCCATACGTCTGCATATGTACACGGTATAATACCTCATAGCGATTTGCAAGTTCACCCGTCAGTTCCATCCGGATTGCTTCCATACGCTTTGACTTCCCAACCGTTCCGGCATACTGTCCTTTATCTGCAAGACTTCTTGGTGATGCTCCGTTCGTATCGGCATCCACCCAGTTCATCCAGCCATAAGTTTGCACATGTGCCTGATAGCGAAGTCCGCCTGCATAAGATGTCCCATTCTGTTTTAAAGAAATCGCAATCGCTTCGAGACGTTTCCCCTGCCCGGTCGTACCTGCCGTCTTACCATTCTGAGCTGGATTCATCCAGCCGTAACCCTGTGCATGTACACTATATGATACTGTCGGCATCGCCTCCGCTGCCTGTGTGGTATTCGTTGGCAATACGATCACACTGAGCAGCATCACAAGCGATAATAAAAATGCTCCTATTTTTTTCATAATCCTGTACGCGTCCTTGAAAGCCCGCTTCTCCTTCACTTGATTTTTGTAAATCACATAATTGACATTTATTATATATAATTTTCCTGTTCTTGTCACGAACTTTCTATTACATTCTGTTTTACTGGATTGTTACACGGATCTCTGCAACTTTTCCATCACGGATACGCTGTGCTGCTTCCCCGGATACAGTTGCTGCCTCACAGGACTCTATACTTCCATCAGCCGCCACAAGTTCGTACTTTGTAACTGCATACTGTCCCGGAATTAGATCCCGCTTGCTGCCACAGTCATATACAACCTTGATTTTGCCAAACAACGTTGTCTCTACCTTGCCGTCGTCCTTCACAAGATATGCCGGGATTGCCGGTGCAAGCTTAAATGTAAGTGTACCATCCTGCATTGTAAATAACTTCTCGCCGTTCATCATAAGCTCCCACATCTGTAAGAACTCTGCAGTTGAACCACTCAGTCTTGCGACAAAGCCCTTTCCGTGGATCTTCTCATTGAAGTTTGCAGAGCTTACTAAGAAGGATGAATTCTCGAGCGGACTTCTGCCGTATGTCTCATAAGGCAGGAATGGAACGCCCATCTTCTTTAAGTCTGCGAAATACTCTTCATACAGTCCGGACTTCAACAGTTCCAGTAAATATTTGTACTCCATATGCAGCCAGATGGATTCGTTCTCCAGCCAGCCTGGGGAGAATGCACGCGCACGTCCAATCTCGTAAGAGCATTTTGTAAGTGGTGCATTTACCTTGTACATATCAAGCTTCTTGTCATACATATCTGAAGCCTTTACCTTCTCATAAAGTGCTTCCTTCGCCGCATGTGTCTGTGGCAGCTTCAGGTAACGAACCGGTCCCTCTAAGAACAACGGGATATCAACCACCTGCAGATTCTCCGGTGTGATCACGCCGTCCTTTTCTGTGTAATCCGACATGCTGTATGCCATATAAGCCGGTGCAATGCCATCTTTCATCGCACAACCAAGTTCAATTCCTTCCTCTACATATGCGATCATGCGGTCAAGAGTTGCAATAAGCGTTGCAGCCGGAATCGTCTCTTCTTTTCCATCAATGCCAAATGCGGTCTTCTCACGATATGCTTCCTTTGCGATATTCACTGCATTCCATACTGCCAGACGGTCACCGCCCTTTGTATAATTCTTAAGTGCTGCATCTGTCTTTTCAATCAGCTCGGCAAGCTCTGCAGGAACGTCTACCGCACGGTCAAACTTCGCAAGCTCCTCACGCAGGAACAATAACATCCGCTGTAATTCGTATGTCTCGCAGACAGAAGAACCGAATAATCCCGGCAGACCATTTAACGCGTCATACCAGCCCGGCTTTCCACCTTCCATCTCGACACCGATGCCCTTCATATCGAGTGCATCGAACTTGAGTGTACTCATCAGCACAAGCTTCGTTGCAAGATTTGAAGTATAAACGTCACCCTTTCCATACGCTGTACGCGCCTTGTCAAATGTTACCTCTGCCTTCTTCTCCTCGTCGATCGAGTTGTACTGTCTGACACCCTTGTCTGTCTTGACATAACGCTTCACACGTGGAAGAACCGTTGCCTTTGACTCATAGTAGGTGTAATCCTTCTCATCAAAGAGCATCGTCTCTTCCTTCTCCGGATAGACAGACAGATATGCATCCACAAGATCGAGATTGTATGTCCAGTGGTCACTCCAGTAGCCCTCACCGAAATCTGCATTCAGATTCTCAACGCTGTGTTCCATCACTACGGCGAAGAACTTGTCTTCCTCAACGGTAAGTCCAACCTTCTTGTTGTAGATCTGCGCATATAATTTACCCGGTGTAAATGGTTTTGCAAACAAGTTTTTCAGAACATCCGCATTCTCAGTTACATAGGAGAGCACTTCTGCTTCTGTCTCCGGCTTTAATGAATATGTAATCTGCTTTACCTGCAATGGATTGTAGCCATCCAACTGCAGCAGATCGTAAAATACTTTGATATTGTAATCGCCGACGAAGTTCGCAAAATAGATATCGCTTCGACGGTTCTGGTTTACATCACGGAAGTTTCCATTTCCCTGTGAATAATATTCCGGAAGCATGGAGAAGAAATTGTAATCACGCTCCACATCGCCGTGCTTTCTGGAATATACATAGAAGATATGTCCGCCCGGAAGCTTCACCGGATATCCGCCACGCAGGACGTTATCAATGTATGTCTGCTTGCAGTACGCATCGAAGACAGGATCTGCTGTTGTCGTTGCAATCGTGTCTGCAAGTTCATTGATGATCGCATCATTTTCTTCATGCTTTCTGGCAAAATATGCTGCATCCAAGCCCGCATTTGCAAATGTATGGAACAGCTCCTTCGTACCTGCCTGTCCGTATACAGAGTAGATCGTGTGGCTATCTGTAATCTCCTCATGTGAACATGCAAAGCCTGCCGGTACCTGATTGGCGCAAAGCTGATGCTCTGCTGCAAGTGCAAGTACCTCTGTCTGAAAGAATTTCACTGGCTTTGCCAGACTTGTATCGTAATCAAAGATCAGCTCCGGATCTGCGATGATCGGAAGTTTTTCGCCGTTCTTATTGACAGATACCATGAAGTTTCCTGCCTCTACCTCGGAAACTTCTGCCGCATCGGCAAGTGCGATACGCACACGGTAATATGGGAGCTTCTCGTTTACATCCTCGACCTGCATCCAAGCCTTTGTCGTCTGTGCCGTCTCCTTCATATCCTTTAATGCGATACCATACGGAAGCAGCGCTGGCATACCATCTAACACTTCCACGTCCTTCTTCGCACCAGCGAGATTCGTGATCGTCACAGTACGGACCAGACCGCCGAGACGCTCGTTTGGCATTGTGTAATACAAGACGTTTACTTTGATGCCAAGTGCTTCATTTGTCTCTTCAATCTCCAGCTCGTTCATACCGATGTACATCTTGTGTGGCATATCGTCGTCCACAAACGGCTCGTAGAATGTTCCGTCTACCTTCAGGAACGTGCGGAAGCCCATCGTCTTTGTAAACTGGTAGGACTGATGTGCCGGATAAAATTCCATGATGGAATGATCTTTGTTCTCTGAGCCGAAGCTGCAGATTGCCTGTCCACGGTTAACGTAGAAGTTCCAGAGCGGGGTTCCGTGGATACCGCTGATGCCTGGGAGGAAGCTTGCGAAACAGGACTGTTTGTTGTAGTTTTCTATTACAAAGCGGTTCTTATTGTCAAACATATTTTTCCCTTTCTAAATCGTACGGATAATTGTGGTTCTGTGTTTCAACGAATAATGAATATTACATTTCTACGCAGACGCGCACGGGAAGCATCACATCGCTACGCTCTGTGACAAATCGTCGCCATCCATCCTAAATGGAACTCCGTTCCATGGATGTCTCCTCTCGCTCACTTCCACACGCAGCAGACACTAAACTCCCTGTGTCTTCATTCTTCAGACACAGCTCGTTAAGTGCTGGCGTGTTCCAATGGTCTGCTTAAGAAACTGTAATATTCATTATTCGATATTCATGTTCCCACAATTATCCTGTATTATTTATAAATATCTGTTATCCTTGTATTCAGACGCTTGTTATTACTTTGCCGCGTTTGCCAATTCTACCAGCTGATTCTTGCCGAGTGGCAGGATTGGGGAGTTGTCGTCGCAAGTGTCGCGGTTTTCTACGATCACGACTTCGCCGTCTGTATCCATGATATGGTTATGCCATGTGCCCTTCTTGATGTTGTAGATCTTGTGCGGCTCCATGTGTACGGCTGTAATCTTGCCCGGCTTGTCACCCTCACCTGCAAGGAACAATGTGCAATGTCCCTGTACCAGTACGAATACCTCATCCGTATACAAATGCTTCTGCATTGTCTTTACATTCTCGATCAGCAGGTCGTCACAGAACTTTAAGACTGCGACTCTCCAGCTTTCGTAATCCACAAGTGGTTTGTAGCCTTCCGGCTGAAAATCTATAATTTCAATTCCTTCCATAATTGGTTCCTCCTTAAGCAAGTGTTACTTCGATTGTGTGCTGTGCATCCTTGGAAAGTGCCTCGATATTTGCACGCTTGATCACTGGTGTTCCGGCAAAGTCGTAAGGTGTGCCATCGATTGTGATTGCGCTTACCTTGTAATCAGCCGGTGCCTTCTTCTCTGCATTCTTCATAACGATCTTGACATTTCTGTCTGCAAAGATCATAGAAAGTCCTGCTTCCCCATTTGCATCAAACTGCTCTGGAAGAAGCTGTGGCACGAATGCCAGATCTCCCATCTGACCGCGCACACCAAACATCTGTGTGATTACTGTTACAAGCAGCCAGCTTGCAGCACCTGTCAGATAATGGTACACGCCACGTCCCTTGGCATCCACATACTCCGGCACGCCCGGATAGATGCGGCTCTTCTCGATATCGTTGCAGTGCTCAAATAATGTATTAAATACCTTATACGCTTCCTTCGCAAAGCCTCTTGTATAAAGTGCATTTCCAAACATCGTTGCCATGTGGCAGAACACGGCACCATTTTCCTTATGACCATACGCGAATCCAAACATACGTCCAAGATCCATCTTCACCTCATGGAAATCGGTGTTCAAACGGTAACCGCCAACAGAAGCATCGTACAGATACTTATCTGCGGATTTCACGATCTGGGTCACCTGTTCGTTGGTTGCTGTCTTCGACATGATCGTAAATACCTGTGAGGTAAGCATCATACGGACGCCGCCATTGATATCGCCCTCAACCGCCTTACCGGAGTTATCATAATAACCGTTGAAGAAGCCATCGCCCTCTGCAGTCTGTACCCACTCGGTCTTGCGGATGTGCTCACGCATCCAGTCTGCCTTCTCCTTGAGGTTTGCAGCAAGCTCTGATACAGAGATCTCTACTTTCTCGCCAGAAAGTGTATGTCTGCATGTCTCGCAGTAATTCATCAGTACTTCACGCTTCTTCGCTACGTCGTCATACAGATCTGCACCGGATACAAGAAGCTGCTGCATCTCCTTTGCGATCTTCACTGTCTTTCTGCCGGATGCCTCAAATGCCGCAAGCAGTCCTGCGATGTGATCCATATTGTCTGCGTACATCGTTGTAAATGCCACGCTCTCACCACGCTGTGCAGCCATGTCGAGTGCATCGTTCCAGTCTGCACCGCGCAGACGAATCTCGTTGTGATCTCCGACATCGTAGAACGAAGACAAATTCTGAATCAGCAGATGCTCTAACAATGTTCCGGAATATACATTTCCTGCTGCATCCTTCTGCTTTTCACCCTGTGAGATATCCCAGTCTGTATCGCGGTCCTCGCCACGACAGATCAGAAGATCCTTGAAATATGTATTTTCTTCTAACAGGATATCCAAATCTCCTGTCTGATTGATATAAAGCTCGGTTGTCAGATATGGCCATACGCCGTGATCCATCCATACACGCGCGATACCATTACGGTCAGCGATAAATTCGCCCTGCTTGCTTCCTATGATTGTTGCATTTGTACCATCGAGACGCACACCACCGAAGTTGTCGATCAGCATCTGACGCACGCCATCCGGATTCATGATAAGAAGTGCCAGACAATCCTGCCACAGGTCACGCCATCCACGGCCGCCCTTACCATAATCATGATGTGGAAGGAACGAACATCCATAGATCCGACGCAGCATTGGCTGGAAGCTTACCCACTTCATCCACTGGTCGAAATCCTTGTTGCCTGTGTGGTAAGAGACATTGACCTTCTCCTGCCAGTATGCGATTGTCTCATCCCATGCCTTGTCAAACGCCTTGACACTCAGGAACTTATTTGCAGCTGCTGTAAGCTCTTCTGCGCTGTCGCCATAACCCATTGCGATCACATAGGAGATTGTCTCACCGGCAGCCACCTTCTTCTCTGCAAATACAACACCGCCCAATGCTTCGTAGCCGTCGATGCCTTCGCCCTTTGCATATGGCGCAAGTGGATTCTTATAAAGTGCACGTGGGTTCTCCAGATTACCGCCCTCGCCAATGAAATCCTCTACGATTGGATAATAGCCGATCGGTGTCTCGTTCTCATTTCCACCGAACACACCATAGTTGATCTCGTTGCGCTTATGTCCACGCTCGTCAAATGTCATCGTCGGCTTTACAAGAATGCCTGTCTCATTGGTTGTGATGCGATGAAGCAGAGCCGTTACGTGACGGTGGTCACGAATGTTATCTGCGGATCTTGCATAAAGTGGAATCGCAGTCACGACCTGCATTGTCATTTCTTCCTCCGAAATATTTGTAAGCTCTACCTTCAGAAGCTCCAGCTTCTCACCGCTGATTGGTGACACGCTGGATAGCGCTGCCTTCACACCGTTCTTCTCAGATGTACGTGTGATCTTGTGATGCATGAAGCCTGCCTCCAAATAGGTTGGTTCCTTGTCCTCTGTAAAAAGCTCTGCCTGCTGGGCAGCGGAACGCCCAGTCAATGACCAGAGTGTCTTGCCATTGATCTTGCACCATACATTTCTGGATGACTTGTCATTGTGCAGATTCTCACAGCTCACCGGTGGCATAAGGAATGAATTCTGACTCATCTTCGAGTCGCCTGCGAGATCGGGTGCAACCGAACTCATAACCCCTGATTCATTTGCGATTGGAAAATAAAGATAACTAAGCATCTCTGGATTCTCCATAGTAAAGTCGCCCTGATTTCCTACATAATTAATCTTCATTTCAACACTCCTTTTTATAAAAATTCTTATATTATTTTCTTGTTTTTGCGGTTGTCTGACAGTCTCTGCAGACAACCAGATGCGCGCAATCACGCACATTACAATTATATCGTATTTTTCCACATAAGAAAAGAGACGTCTATCATTTACGTCTCTTTTTTTAGTAAAATTTTACTCATCATTTTTATTTTCCTGCGGCAGCTTCCAGATATTCCCGCCGAAGAAATCGGCTTCTGCCTGCTCATGTGTCACAAGAAATGTTGTCCTGCCTGCGACTTTTTCCTTCACATACTGCATCACGATCTGCTTCGTCGTGGCATCCAATCCTTTAAATGGTTCATCTAAGATCACACAGTCCGCATCGTACAACAATGCCCGGAGCAGGGCGATCCGCCGCCGCATGCCACCACTTAGTTTCATGACGTTCTGTTTTAAGTCATCCGCCGTGATACCAACCTGTGCTGCCTCCTGTTCTATCCTGCACTTCTGCGCGTCCCTTTGTGCATGCGTCTTCTTACGTTCCAGCACAAGGGCAATATTCTCATAGGCTGAAACATCCTCGCACAACCGGTCTTCCTGAAACAATACAGCTACCCGCTCTGGCATGCCAGTTACTTCGCCGCTGTCCGCCTTTTCTAATCCTAACAGAATCCGAAGCAGGGTTGTCTTGCCACAGCCCGACGCGCCCATGATCACGGTCGTCTCTCCTGCCGGAAACTCCTTCGAGAGCTGACTTAGCACCTGCTTTTCGCCATACGTTTTCGATACATTTTTTATTCTAATATCCTGCATCCGTATCCTCCATAAAACGTGAGCACGGATTAAGCAGCCTCGACAGTCCTGCCAGAAATACCTTCTCCGCCACCACGCTGATTACCACAATGATCACCGTCCACGCAAGCAGGTCGTCGGTATCAAGGTATATTTTTGCTGTATAAAGCATCTTGCCGATTGAACCGTTCGGCACGCCGATGATTTCTGCGGCGATACCTGCCTTCCATGCCATACCGGTTGTCACACGGCAGGCAGAAAGAAGAAACGGGCGAAGCTTCAGCAGCTCGATATAGCGGAAGCGTTTGCGCCATGGCAGCTGAAAGACTGTTGCGACCTCCTGCATCTCCCGGTTTTCTGCACGTAGTCCCTCTAAGACATTCTGATATATGATCGGAATTACGATCAGGAACGATATGAATACCGACAGATTCCGGGCGGACAGCCAGATCAGACAGATCACGACGAACGATGCCACCGGCACACTTTTGATTGTCGCCATCCACGGCCACAGCAAGGTCTCTACAACCGGGTGCTTCGCCGCCAGATAAGCAAGCAGGCAGCCCAGAATCAACCCAAGCAAAAAACCGCCTGCAATATGGTAGAACGAGAACCATATCGCACGCGCAAAGCCCTCCACCCGCCAGATCGTGCAAAGCCGTCTTGCAACTGCAACCGGTGTCACAAGCAGAATCCGCTGGTGGATGAGAAGTGCTGCAATTTCCCAAAAAGTGAGTGCAAGCAACGCTGCACCCACTTTCTTTAATACTTCTTTATAGTTCATATTTACAATCCATAATAAAAATCATCGGCTGGGAGTGTACCGCCAACTGCCTGTGGGTTCTCGTCAAAGAGAATCTGCAGATATCCGCTGACACTGTCCTTCATTTCCTGTCCCTTCAGGAATGTGATATGGCATTTCGGAATCGCCTTCTCTGCGAGCGGCGCCTTCGCCACAATACCATATCCGGCGATCAGCTCTGCCGCATTGGCTGCATTGTCATTTGTATAAGCAACGGAAGCCTCATACTCTGAAAGGAACGTCTCAACTGCCTGTGGATGCTCCTTCACGAAATCTGTCCGGGCAACAACCACACCAGTCACGATATCACAATCCTCGATCTCTGTCCATGCATCATTTAAGTCGATTGCAACGCGCAAGCCGTCAACCTGTCCCATTGCGGCTGTCGCAAATGGCTGTGGTAACATAGCGATCGCTTCAGAATCATTTGCAATATAAGACAGTGCTTCCGTTGTATCTGCGCACCACTGGATTGTAAGACCGCTGTCCGGATCAATGCCATTTTCCTTCAGGATATGACGCAGTGTGTACTCCGGTGTTGCACCCTGTCCGGTTGCATATACCTTCTTGCCTGCCAGATCCTTGATGCTCTGTATGCTATCTCCACGCTCCACGATGTTCAGGACTCCCAGTGTGTTAACTGCAAGGATCTGCACGCCACCGTTCGTATTGTTATAGATCACAGAAGCCAGATTCGATGGAACCGCTGCAATGTCAATGTCACCCTTTGTAAGCGGTGCCACAAATGTAGATGGATCGGTGGATAGATCTGCGAACTCATATGTGCCCTTTGCAGTCCCATCTTCGGCATCCTTCATCAGCTTGACCATACCCATTGCGGTCGGACCAGACATCGCTCCAACACGAACTGTCACATTATCCGTTTCCTCTTTCTTGCCACACCCTGCTAAAAGTGCGCAGAACATAGAAAGAGCCAGCAACAAAGCAAATACTTTCTTCACTGCCGGTCTCTTCTTTGCATTTCGTCTCATCTCGTTCATAGATTTGCTCTCCTTTAAATTAACCTTATAATATTTAGATCTTAGCAGTGTTGCATTTCGCAGTCACACCATCGATCATCCCTAATTTGCCGGAAAGCGCACTGGTACACGACATCGGCGCATCCATAACGACGGATATGATAGAAACACCCTTCTTCTCATACGGAAGTCCCATACGGCCGATGATATAGTCTGCATATTCATGCAGAACCGCATTCACCTTCGCCGCCTGATCTCTCTCATATACGATAATACTGATTACGGAAATTCGCTTATCCATAGTACCCTCTTTTATTACTCGCCTTTCCACGCGGGACGAACCCTTGTGCGTCAGAACGAAATGAAACAACTTTAATCTTCTTCAATATGCTCGCAACCTTGTGCGATAATTGTGCGGACATGTTCATCCGCCAGAGAATAGAAAATGGATTTTCCTTCTCTTCGGTTCTTCACCAGTTTATTCTGCTTCAAGATACGAAGCTGATGTGAGATTGCGGACTGTGTCATGCCGAGTGCTTCCGCCAGATCACACACGCACACCTCTGCCTCGAATAATACGAACAAAATCCGTATTCTCGTTGAATCGCCGAACACCTTGAAGAGCTCTGCCAGATCATACAATTCTGTCTCACTTGGCAGCTTCTCATTCACAATCTTCAGCAGATCCTTGTGTACCTCGTGACTCTCACAACATTCAATCATTTTCTGTGTCTGTGCCATAGTATCCTCATTTCACACTAAAGTTTCTTTACAAACAATGTACGGATCGCATTTAACACTGCCAGTATCATAACTCCGACATCTGCAAAAATGGCAAACCACATATTTGCAATACCAAGTGCGCCGAGTACCAGACAGATTACTTTAATACCAATCGCGAAATAAATATTCTCATATACGATACGGATACATTTTCTTGAGATCCGGATCGCCTTCGAGATCTTCAGTGGATCGTCGTCCATCAATACGATGTCGGCAGCTTCAATCGCTGCGTCGGAACCAAGCGCGCCCATCGCAATACCGATATCGGCACGTGAGAGAACTGGTGCGTCGTTGATTCCATCACCCACAAATGCAAGTTTATCCTTTTCCGACTTTTTCGTCAAGAGTTCTTCAACCTTTTCTACCTTATCGCCCGGAAGCAGCTCACTGCATACCTCATCGATTCCAAGCTGTGCGGCTACATGATCTGCCACATTCTTGGCATCTCCGGTCAGCATAACGGTCTTCTCAATACCGGACTTCTTCAGTGCGGCGATCGCCTCTGCCGCATGCTCCTTGATGACATCGGAGATCAGAATATGTCCGGCGTATTTACCATCAATCGCTACATGGACAATCGTTCCAACATGGCTGCAGTCGTGATACTCGATACCGAGCTTCTTCATAAGCTTTGCATTTCCAGCTGCAACAACCTTTCCGTCCACCTTTGCTGTCAGACCATGACCACCGATCTCCTCCACGTCACTGACGCGGTTCTTATCGATCGGCTTGCCATACGCACGCTGTAAGCTCTTGCTGATTGGATGGGTGGAATAGCTCTCTGCAAGGGCTGCATACTCAAGCAGCTCCTCATCCTTATATGGACTGTGGTGGATACCATTTACCTCAAATACACCCTTCGTCATCGTACCGGTCTTATCAAATACGACGATCTTCGTCTGCGACAATGTCTCTAAGAAGCTTGAGCCTTTGACAAGGACACCTTCCCGGCTCGCGCCACCGATTCCTGCAAAGAAGCTAAGTGGAATACTGATTACCAGTGCACATGGACAACTGATTACAAGGAATGTCAGGGCACGGTATACCCAGTCGCCCCATTCCGGTGCAAGCCCCATAAATGCCATCCGCACGATCGGCGGTAAGATGGCAAGTGCCAGAGCACCATAGCAGACTGCCGGTGTATAGATCTTCGCAAACTTCGAGATAAAGTTCTCGGAACGTGATTTTCTGGAGCTTGCATTCTCTACCAGTTCCAAAATCTTCGATACCGTCGACTCGCCGAATTCCTTCGTCGTACGGATCTTCAAAAGTCCGGTCATGTTGATACATCCACTGATGATCTCATCGTCCACGCTGACTTCCCGCGGTACGCTCTCACCCGTCAGTGCACTTGTATTCAAGGACGATGTTCCCTCGACAACGACACCATCGATTGGCACCTTCTCACCCGGCTGTACAACGATAACCGTACCGATCTCGATCTCATCCGGATCAACCTGCTCAAGCTCTCCATCCTTCTCTACATTTGCATAATCCGGGCGGATATCCATCAGATCACTGATGTTCCGGCGGCTCTTGCCAACAGCGTAGCTCTGAAACAGCTCTCCGATCTGATAGAAGAGCATAACCGCAGTACCTTCCTTGTAATCCCCGAGTGCGATCGCACCGATGGTGGCAACTGCCATCAGGAAATTCTCATCGAAAATCTGTCGGTTCAAAATTCCCTTTCCTGCCTTCTTCAGGATATCATATCCGATTACAAAATACGGAATCATATACAGTCCGAACCGCACGTATCCTTTCACCGGGATAAACTGCAAAGCGATCACCAATACCGCTGCAATAATGATCCGAATCAATACCTTCTTCTGCTTCTTCGTCATAGCCGTCACTTCCTATCTCTGTCTGCTTCTTCTACTTACTTATGCACACCTGCTGCATCTGTGCAGATCTCTTATAAGAAGATCTCGCAGTCATCCTCTACCTTCTTGCAGTTCTTCAGAACGTCCTTCATAACTGCCTTTGCATCTGCACCTTCTTCAAACTCTACGATCATCTTGAGTGCCATAAAGTTTACAGTTGCGTCCTTGACACCAGCTGTATTCTTAGCAGCGTCCTCCATCTTATTTGCACAGTTTGCACAATCAACATCAATTTTGTAAGTTTTCTTCATCATCATATCTCCTTTTTTCTCGATATCATATGAACAATTATTCATATGTTTTTGTTTATTATAGCATTCCTTTTTCAGATGTCAACTATCAATTTCCATTTTTTCCTGTTTTTTTATCACGCAGATCATTATGACAAGCAGGATCAAAAATGCTGCCAGACTTCCTGCCGCTCCCAGACTGATTCCACGCCCGGATAAATCAAATTTTGCACTCACACCAAGTACAGCTGTCACCGCTAACAGAATTCCGATCAATCCCTCTCCGGCGATCAGTCCGGAAGAAAATAAGATTCCATCCTGCACATACGCCTCATTCTTTTTCCTTTCATAAAACGCGCGCAACAGACCGCCAACCATGATCGCTGTTGACAGATGAATCGGCAGATACAATCCGATAGAAAAAGGAAGCACCGGAATCCCAACGATCTCAACCGCAACTGCGATAAATACGCCGATCAGAATCAGTCCCCACGGCAGATAATCTCCCATCACACCTTCCACAACCAGCTTCATCAATGTTGCCTGCGGTGCCGGAAGCTCCGGATCACCGAAGCTCCATGCTGCCTGCAACAGATACAGCACACCACCGATTGCAAGTCCGGAAACAACCGCCCCGATCAGCTCTCCAACCTGCTGCTTCCACGGTGTTGCCCCGACGATAAAACCAGTTTTCAAATCCTGCGACGTATCCCCTGCCATTGCCGCGACAATACAGATGACCGTTCCCATTGAGATTGCAACTGTCATTCCTTTTAATCCGGTCTGCCCGGTTAATTTCAGCACAAAGGATGCAAGCAGCAATGTCGCGATTGCCATACCAGATACCGGATTGTTCGAAGAACCGACAAGACCAACCATCCGTGCACTGACGGTTGCAAAGAAAAATCCAAACACGGCAATAAAAAGTGCCATCGGCACAGACAGCCGGATCTGTGGCATCACACACAGGAACAACAGGATTGCCACAATTCCAATGATCACATACCGCATCGGAATATCACGTTCTGTCCGTTCCCTTCCCGTATTCCCATAGCCACGCACTGCCTTACGGAAGGTCGTCACGATCAATGGCAACGTCTTTACAAGGCTGATAATTCCGCCTGCCGCAACTGCTCCGGCTCCAATATAGCGGATATAGTTTCCCCACAATTCCCATGTGGTTAAAGTGCCGATTGCTCTCGTCGCTGGAAACAAGATATTATCCCCACCAACCAGCACGAACGCCGGCATCAGCACGAGCCAGCCAAGTACCGCCCCGCTCAACAGATACGAAGACACACGCGCGCCGCAGATATATCCAACACCCACCAATGCCGGCAGCACGTCGATACCAAAGCCTGCCCCACGCAGCTTCCGGCTTTCAAAATCGACTTCACTTGGAAACAGCTTCAATCCGTCTGCTAAAAATTTATAGACAGCTGCCGCGAGCAATCCTTTTAATACCTTCTTTGCTTTCGCGCCACCCTCTTCTCCAGCAAGCAGCACCTTCGAACATGCCGTTCCCTCCGGGTATGGCAGGCGGTCATGTTCTTCCACGATCAGCGCGTGGCGAAGCGGCACCATGAAAAGCACGCCAAGCAGACCGCCGCTTATGGCAAGCATCGCGATCGTAAAAAAAGACGGCATCGCCGTGCCATGCTCCTTCGCCCACATAAACAACGCTGGAAGCGTAAAGATTGCACCTGCCGCCAGCGATTCTCCGGCGGAGCCGATTGTCTGTACCATGTTATTTTCCAGAATCGAATCCCGCTTTAACAACAGCCGCACAATCCCCATCGAGATCACGGCTGCCGGAATGGATGCGGATACCGTCATACCGACACGCAGCCCCAGATAGGCATTGGCACCACCAAATACAACGGCAAGTAAAATTCCTAAAATAAAAGCTGTCGGTGTAAATTCAGTTGTTTTTTTCATTGTCTGTTTCTCCCTGTTTTTATACTTCTTCACAGATACAGTTTTTCCCATTTTTCCTGCATACATACATTGACTTTTTCCGTCCATCTTATGTATAATTGTAAATAAAAAAAGCGCGAATGGCAGACACATTTCACGACAGAAGGGAGCGTATATTTATGAACAAACAGGTCATTATTTCAATCGGACGAGAGTATGGAAGCGGCGGACATGTAATCGCAGAAATAATCGCCAAGCATTACAATATTCCACTTTATGACAGAAATATTCTCGACGAGCTTTCCAAGGAAACTGGAAATTCTTACGATGTCTATAAGAAATACGACGAAAAGCCAGCAAATCCTTTTATCACCAGAACGGTACTCGGACAGTCAAACTCCGTAGAAAAGATTATTGCAGAAATGCAGTTTAATTTCCTGAAGGAAAAGGCAGAAAGCGGAGAATCCTATGTAGTACTCGGTCGTTGTGCCGAGGACATCTTACAGGATAATGATGGACTGATCTCCATCTTCCTTGTCGGCGACACCGATGTGAAGCAGAAGCGAATCATGGAAGTCAAGCATGTATCCGCAGACGAGGCGCTCACAAAAATGAAACGCCACGATAAAAGCCGGAAGCAGTATCACAATTCCTTCTCCTCTGGCAAATGGGGCGATTCCCGGTACTATGATGTCTGCATCAATACCAGCCGCCTTGGTCTGAAAGCTTCAGCAGAAGAACTGATTCGCTATATCGACGCCAGAGTGGCTGCCATGTAATCTGTTTCATCCGCACAATACACGAATATGTTTACACATAAAAAGAGCCTTGCAATCTGCAAGACTCTTTTTTGATTTGTTATTTTATTTAATAATACATGCTCTGCCATCGTTCAAAGGCGTTGCACTCGGTGCTTTGCCTCCCTTTGGTACGAGCACGATCTGAATTCCTTCCAGACGCTTTGCATATCCAACTGTTCCAGCTGTCTGCCCATTCTTCGCCCAGTTCAACCAGCCGAAAGTCTGTGCGTGTACACGGTAGTATACATCATATTTCTCAGCAAGTTCACCAGTCAGTTTGATCTCGATTGCCTCCAGACGCTTCGCCTGTCCAGTCGTTCCGCTGACTACTCCATCGCTAACCCAAGGCTGCCATCCCAATTTCTGCACATGCGTATGATAAGTCACACCACCATCTACACCAAGTGCTTCATTGTTGACCTGAATCCGGATTGCCTCCAGCCGCTTTGCTTCTCCATATGTTCCAGAGAAGGAACCGTCTGATACAAATCTGTCTCTTATACACATCTCCGAGCCCACGAGACTCGACGTCATCTCG
>ERZ1027039.331-NODE-331-length-18665-cov-16.417625_pt1 | contig 18665 bp, 12 predicted proteins | sample MGYA00519438_ERZ1027039 | MGnify/ENA primary metagenome ERZ1027039 (study PRJEB26926, sample SAMN06164810) | human gut metagenome | biome: ENVO:00009003; feature: ENVO:2100002; material: ENVO:00002003 | host: Homo sapiens | place: USA | collected 2012 ...
TGAACCGAATTTATTTAATTTTTAACCCCGTCCATTTTTTAGTGGACAGTAGTGAGAAATGAACGATAATTTCAAAAACATAGTCAATAAAGACTCCGAGCTGGTTGATGCCATTATCAGCCTTATGGCTCACAGTCAGAAGTCTAATGCAAGACGGATGCTTTTACTCTTGAATGAGATTATTGACTTTTATTTATCTAAGGCAGATGAAGATATTCATTTCCCAATAGTGCGAATCCCCAATTGCCCAGATTGGGCGGAAGATGTCTTTGTGGAATTCCTCGTTTTGAAATTGGCGCTTTCATATAATGATAAAAACATAAATAAGTTGAAAGCATTGAAGAAAACACCAATTATGCTCGCAACCAATGATAATCGGTTCAATAATAAACTAATAAAGTATCGACGATATGTTTCCCAAATTTGTAAGACAGAGATGCCATTGTATTCTTACGCAGGGAAAAATCTATTGTTCACCCCAATCCAAGTTCTCAATGCTTCGCGGGGCAATAAAAATGAATATCTAAGTGAACTGTCATGTGGATATAACAATCTTGATAATGATTCAAATTTGACAATATGTACCGAAATTGGACAAAAAGAGATTGATGACATTGCTTACGATAACGAACCTCTGGGTGAATCCATCTCCAATCTATTTGTAATATACCGTAATAGTGAGCAGTGTAAATCACTAACAAAAAGTGGAATTGTACGAGCTGGTTTGGATAATGTCAAGAATTGCTTTGTATTCGAGTTTTCGCAAAAGCCACAACGCCTTTATAAAACTAGGGCGCGAATGATTAGTTTAGGACACGCAAAATTCGAATGTCTTGCTACTGAAAAAGAAGCCTTGCATAATGATGACTTCATAACCTTTACAGAGGAGGAATCCTTGTATTTGTTTGAAAAGCCTAATATTCAACAGCATGTATTCATCGAAGATGACCAATTTTACTATAATGGTATGATTGGCGAATATGTTGGGACTTGTGATTATCCTGTACTTGAACGGAATCACCTATCTCTGTGTCTTAATGAAGAATTATGTAATCAGTATCTAAAAAAAGCACAGTCAGGTATTGATGGAATGGATGCTGAGTTAGCTTTCTCACTGGGATACCAACAAGAAATAGCCAATAATAGGATAATTCCCGAAATTTTGAAATTCATCGGAGATGACACAAGGGTCGCTTTTATATTGCCTCATGATGCAACTAAACAAGAAAAAGATGGTCTGAAAGCTGTTTTTGGTATAGATAGAAAATTAAAATTTTATTGTCTATCTCAATTAACACCAAAGAATGGTAAATCAGCTATAAAAGAAAAATGCATTGTAAATCTCACTTATAGAGGGCACTTCACAAATAGCATTTATCACAAGTATCCTAACTCCTTTGATCCATATATCTTGAATGAGGGACAAAGAATACTAGATATTGCTCATGGATTATCTTTTAATAGTATCCATGAGTGGGATCTATATGAATACAATAAATTACTGTGTCAATATACTGACAGTCTGTTTAGGAAACACTATGCCTTTACGCTTACTGAGCCGATTCATCCTGTAAGTGCTAAGGAAAATTATGATGTAGAACCTGATGAAACGCAGACTAGGAGCAACAGTGCACAAACCAATTCGATCACTTTTTCTGACGGAGAAAAAATATCTGTTCTTGATACAGAGCTCATAATATATGAGAAAGACTCTGTTATTGCGATTGAGAAGTTCTCAGAGTTAAAAGAGCATCTGAAGAATCTTAATGGTGTTAAATTACAGAAGCTTTCCGCTTTGGATGAAGTAATTGAAGAATTCATGGAACAGAAAAGCCAAAGAGCAAACGAGAAAGTTCAGGTATTGCGTGCCTACTATTTGAGTAGAGGACGTTTATCTAAAGATGATGAACAATCCGACAATACAATTTGGAACATTCTTTTAAGAAAAAAAGTAGAGTCAATGGGTGCAGAAGTAGTTTATAATGAACTCATGGAACCCTTAAGTGACCGGGAGAGAATCAGTTCATACGCTTTCCGAGCTTGGTATTCACCTGAAAGTAAAATGCTTCTACCATTAGTACGAAAGACACAGAAACGTCTAATCGAATACCTAGATCTTTCTTTGAAGTATCTTGACGCAATGAGAGCTATAAAGCGTGCTACTAAGGCTAACTCGAAAGCAAACAATCAGATGATAGACCATTTCATGATGGATTATCTTTTTAGTGAAATTACGGATGAAATGTTTGATGAATTTGAAGAAAGCCCAATCAATGAATCTCTCCAAATTCACAATATCAAAGATTTGGAAGCCCTAGTCGAACTAATTAAAGAAAAGATTAATCTCAAAACAATTGCGACGTGTAATTAAGTTGCCATTCGGAATATCTTTATGGCACCTCACATTTGCAGGATTGCCAAAGATGTAGTAAATTTGTAAATATTAACCCAAGCGATATCAGGAAATTAAGAATGTCAAACATCATAGATTTCAAAAGGAATTCTTTAGAGGCGTTTATTAGGGAACAAATGATTGGCCCCAATGGATGCCGAGGGAAGTTTTCATATCATACGGACGCTGAGGATTCTGTATGTATGGAGGAAGTGGTAAATACCACTCCCGGTTCAATCTATAGTACTGCGATTCTTTTCCCTAAACAAATGCCTGTAGAAGACCGCCAGGATTCAGGTGAGAATAGACAGACATCGGTTGAATCATCTGATGAATCATCTGATGCAGAAGAAGTAGCTACAAGCGAGACGGCTATAGCAGAGGCTCCGCAACAAGAGACTAATTCCGAACTATACAGACAAGAAGAAATTGACGATGAAGATATTTATTCTTTAAGCAGAAGATTCCCTCATGCTATTGGTATGTCCTGTTGCTTGGCCAAAGAAGCTTTGATAAATGGGAACCTTCGGATTTCTATCTCGGGTAGATATTATAAAAAAATCACCGGGACAGACCGCCGTAACATTAGGGTCAATCTTACAGACAATGACAAGCTCTTTAAAGATTTCTGGAACACGACTCAGACTGTTTATCAATACTTTTCATTTGATGGTAAATCTCTCTCAATCAAAGATATTAATTCCAAGAATGTATCTAATATCAAACAGCTTCTACGAGATTTAAATCAAGAGTTAGCATTACGAATCGCAAAAAGACTTAACATTGTAGAGAAGGTTAAAGCTCAATATAGATTTTTGCTTTCGTATCGCGAATATCTATTCAACCAATTACGTCAAGTTAAAGACGGGCAGTATCTTTCGGACGAAGATATTAATAAATTCCGAGAAGGTATACTTGAAATTGAGAATTATGAGACAATCATTTCTTATTTTGATGACTTGCTCTCCATGTATGACAAAAAGAGTTTTGGATTCTGGAGGTCAATATCATTTACAAAGGATATTGATCTATCTAGTATACCCTTAGACAAACTGCAAGGTCATAAGACCATTTTTAAACCGGAAGATTATCCGGCTTTGAAAAATATCATTTTAGATACTGTCCCTAACCGTAATAGAGAGGGTGGCAATTCACCTGATAGGCATATATCATTATCCGCTTGGTTGCAAATAACGAAAGATAGCCGAAGTGATAATGACGATAAAGTTTATTTGAAACTGTTGATTCAGAATGATTCAACGCCTTTTCAGGAAGACAAGCATAATTATTTCTCGATAGTAAATGAGCAGGTTAACCTTTTCTGTTTCTTTGGCAGAAAAGGTTCTGTAATCAGCGAGTATCTTTTGCCATATCGAAAGAATGAAAATTATGAAGATATCTCAAAAGCAGAAGATAAGCTCAACTATCTATATCGAGAAATTGAAGACTATGGTGTAGGCCACATGTGTTCCGTTGATTGGAATAAAGATTCAAAAGGCAAAGTAAATGAAGTTTACATTGAATTTTTACCGTCTTTTGAGACACCTGATGTTGAGCCGGTGCCTAGGAAAAAGTTTTCTGAGTATGTTGCTACCGACGGTGTAATGGTTCCTGCTCCTTTTCTAGAAGATACCAATGTGCTTCAGTTTAAACGATTATCATCGTTTTCAGAAGTTTCTGACAAAGAGATTATAAACGAATTGAAAAAATTCGTTAACGCTTATGGTTTGTGGATTCAAGTAATGAGAGAGCGATTGGTGGCAGGAGATCTCGAATTCGGTAATGCCAACTTGGATGAGTGCGAATCGGATTATATGCGAATGCTCTCAAATATCAATGATATATTGTTATCAAATTCAACTGCGCTTAAAGCTTTTAGAGTGATGAACTCAGCCATGTACATGCAGTTATGGCATAACAAGCCTGAGAATCAAGAGCAAATAAGAGAGCTGGGTCGCCGAAAACTTAATGCTGATTTCTACAAATCATCAAGTGATGAAATCTTTAAGGAAGGCGAACATGCAGCTTGGCGACCATTTCAGTTGGCTTTCATTTTACTGAATCTAGATGGCATTTTCAATAATCCGAAAGCTCCTCAGTGGAATAAAAGGAATGAACTAGTAGATTTAGTTTGGTTCCCAACTGGTGGTGGTAAAACAGAAGCATATCTTGGACTGATTGCCTTGTGCATATTAAACAGAAGAATCTCTTTCGGAGCTAAAGGTGGAGGAGTATCTGCGATAATGCGTTACACACTTCGACTGCTTACCACACAACAATTCCAACGAGCCTTAAGGCTTATCATGGCCTTAGAGCAAATTCGACGTTGGGAACCCAAACACTATGGGGAAGATGCTATCTCAATAGGCCTTTATGTGGGGGATGCTTCTCTTCCAAATACAAAGCAACGCCTAAATGAAGAAGCAATCAAATGGGCCAGAAGAGAAACTACGAACAAGACCAAAATACCAATGGATTTATGTCCTTGGTGCGGAAAGCGTTTAACATATGACCCCGGTGTGCAGCAATTCTTTTGCGAGAATAGGAATTGCACATTTGGGAGAAAAGCGGTACCTGTTGAACTCTGTGATGAATCAATCTACGAAAATCCGCCATCACTATTATTTGGCACCGTTGATAAATTTGCTGCTATTGCACACAAGGTCTCTACTTCAAATAATGAAAAGACAAAGGATTCCCGTAGAATTTTTGGAACTGCGGCAGGTTTCTTGACTCCAGATCTGATTATACAAGATGAACTACATTTACTTTTAGGCCCTCTAGGAAGTGCCGTTAGTTTCTTCGAAGGAGCTATAGACCAATTATGTAGCAGAGACGTAACTCTCGAAAACGGGAATAAAATAACCTTACGTCCAAAAATAATATCATCTACCGCTACTACAAGAAACACGGAATTACAGATTCGTGCTCTCTACGATCGAAGTGTTAATATCTTCCCCAAAAATGGATTAACGCACGATGATTCGTTCTTCTCTTTTTATAAGAGAGAGAAAGTTGATGATAAAGAACGATATTGTTCCAAAAGAAAATATATTGGCATTATGCCTACGGGAAGAACGCAGATGACAACACAGATGCGTTTAGCCGCTGTTATTTTCGTCCATAGGGCAATATTTGAATTGGAATATGGAAATGAAGCGGACTTTGAGAAAGCCGCAGACAATTATTATTCAGTACTATCTTACTTCAATAGCCTTCGCGAAGTAGGTAAAACTGATGCTTTATTCTATACTGAATACGCTAAATATACAAAACGCCTGTTTAAGCGAGTCCTTCGATATGGCAACCTTATGGATTGTTTCTATTCAGGAGACAATCTAAGTAAAGCAGAGCTTACTAGTCGACTATCTGGAGAAGAAATAAACGGAAAATTTGCTGAGGTAGAACAGCGTTGGGAAATGACACATCGTCTTCCGTTTAAGGATGAGGCTGGTAATTGGAATAAAGCGGTCGTTCCTCCGGATTATATTTTGGCGACAAATATGATTTCAGTTGGACTTGATGTTAGTAGGTTCAACACAATAATCATGAATTCGATGCCCCGTAATATAGCAGAGTATATCCAAGCGAGTTCCCGTGTTGCCCGAAGTGTTAAGGGATTAGTTTTGACCCTGCATAATCCGTTCCGTTCAAGAGACGTTTCCCATTTTGAACGTTTCAGGGAATTCCATGAGAAGCTCTACTATTATGTAGAGCCAATTTCGATTACTCCGTTCTCGAAGAAATCGGTGCAGAAATATCTTCCTTTGTATATGGCTTCAATTATCCGACATTTGATGCCTGAATTAGCTAATAATAATGCAGCTGCTCAGATCAATAAAGACAAGATTAAAGAGAAGGCACTTGAAATCGTGTCCAGATATTTTATAGAACGGCATGAGAGAAGCCAACGTCTTCCAAATAAGCTTGAAAAACAATTGCTTACTACGATTCAGTTAAAAGATATTGAACAACTTATATCTTCTGCATTAGATCAATGGAGCAATATGGCAACCGATTATCCGTCAAACCTTGTATATGAAAACAAAGGTGTTAGGCGGAATGACAAGGCTCCATTATTCACCTCTCCCAACGATTATGAAGAAACTAAAAATGCAAGCAATTGGACTGTCTCATCATCTTTAAGAATGATTGAGCCTGAAGCCGTTCTCAATGTGCGTGTTTTATACAAAGAAGATTAGATTATGGAGATACGAACATTAAAACAATACAATCAAGGAATAGGAAAGTATAAATTACTTTCTTCAAATGCAGGTGTAGGTGCTATTTTACCCACCAAGTCGGGTGGATTTGTAATGCCGATGTCATCTTCATACTGGGATTTTATTAGAGTTGTATCAGACAAATTAAAAGATGATCCGACGGCAACAATAGATCAAACACTTGCTGATAATCTAGGAGTGGAATTTGTCGATGATCCAAGATTTATCAGCTTCCTACGAAATTCTGAATCATTGACTAAACTTAGATGTTTAGTTGGTATACCACATATAGAACTTACTGGCTGGAATAGATGTAATGTGACAGACCATCCTTTAAATCAACGCTATATTGAAAGAAACCCACAAGGCACAGGGTTAAAGGAAGGGATGTTTACTGTACCTGCTATTACATTTCCACGTTGGTTCTTTTCAAAGCGTCCAAGTCATGACTTAATGACTGTTGAAGATTGGTTCAAAATGTGGAAAGAGCGAGGATGCAATGACGGATTGCTAGAGTACTTTGCCCCACCAAGAGATCCTAAATCTCCTACCACTAAATTACATAAATCAGGATTGCCTGAAGGTAAAAATCAGGTCTATAATTTACTGGAACAGGTATCCATGGTGCTAATTTGCAGGAACGGCCATATGTCAGACATCCCTTGGGATAAATACTTTTGTGCTGTGAAAAAATTAGGTAAAGACATGGTTCACAAAGAAGGCTTCGATCTTTTCGGCTTTGACACAGATGAATACCCGTGCGCTGAATCAACTAACGGAAAGCATCAATTACAATGGCATGAGAATAGAGCTCATTCAGAAAGCTTTGGTACGCTAAAGTGTGGTTGTTGCGGACAGTCTATAAGCCTCGAAGGTATTATGAACCTTCAGCCTTCCTGTCCTGGACATCGTCCATGGGAAGGAATCAGAGCTAGAGATAATGCGAAGTGCACCCATCGCGGTCAGCCGGTTAATATGAAGTGGGCCCTTGTAACCAGTAATAGTGTCTACTATGCTGAGAATTTCAGTAGCCTGTATCTCCCAAGTTGCTATTTAGATTCAGCTGCCAGTCTCAGTGATTATGAACAGAGACTTCTCAATTTGCTTACAACAAGGTGGTACACTAGATACAGTCAGCGAAATCCCGATAAAACGCGGACTGACTATATCAACTCAACAACTATTGATGATTTGATAGATAAAGCATCTGATAGTGGATATGATGTGACAACGGAAGATATGAATCGCATCGTGGCTGCATTCTTATCAGCGGATGCTGAACCATCATCTTCAGATTCCAGAGAGGAGTATCGTTTTACCGAGTTCTCTGTATTTCAGAACAACAGCAAATCCAATGAATCTTCCGATAAGCTGGAGTTTAAGGATATTGATTTACCGGCATCTCTAAAACCATATTTCTCCAAAATTCAGCAAGTAGAGACCCTTGGAGTTAGTTCTACTCAAATCAACTTTTCAAGAGTGCAAATGCCCCAACCGGAAGTTGTCGATGGAGTGACTCGATATCCAAGTAGTATGAAAATCTTCAAAGAACCTAATGAGGAGGTTCTTGTTATGCCTGCCAATCAGACATTCGGAGAGGGACTATTTTTTAGCCTTAACGAAGACCTAATTTCTCAATGGATTGAAAAGAACACTACCGTATTCCAAAAGCGATATCCGCATAACCGCCATATGGAGAATCTTTATGAAAATGTGGCGGCTATGATGCAAAAAGGTGGAGTTGAAATATTTTATCTTTTGCATACGCTCTCCCATATAATTATGAAAGAACTCGAATTCTCTTGTGGATATCCCACAGCGAGTCTAAAGGAACGTCTTTACTTTTCCGAAAGGATGTGTGGCGTTCTGATATACACAGCAGATGGCTCTGAAGGAAGCATGGGAGGTCTAGTATGGCAAGGGCAACCGGAACTCATTGAGAATATAATCATGACGGCTTTAAATAGAGCTATAGATTGTTCGTCAGATCCTATCTGTTGGGAAAATGATAGCGATCCGCTAAACTATGCAGCTTGTTTTTCATGTGCCATGGTCTCAGAAACCTCATGTGAACAGCGTAATTTGGGTCTTGATCGGCGCATTCTTGTCGATGAGGAATTTGGATTTTTCAAGGAGCTTTGTTTGAGATAAATACCTTTTGCGCCAGCGCAATTACATATATATGAATATCACTGGAATTACCATAGAAAATATAAAGGGTATAAAAAAATATCATTTTAAGTTCACATTATACCCCAATAAACCTAATATATTGGTGGCTCCGAATGGCTTTGGAAAAAGTTCTTTCGCGATAGCATTTGCTTCCTTACATGAGTCGAAAATAATACTTGATGAGAAAGATTGTCATTTGGGGGATGGTGCATTAACACCCAAAATAGAAATATCTACGTCTACCGGGAAGTGCCTTTCTGCTGATAATACAATGAATGATATCAGTGGAGAGTTCGATGTGTTTGTTATTAACAATCCACTTGAGCCCAAGGCCAACGTGAGGCATTATATGGGACGAACAATTGGTAAGCCAACGATTGATGTAAAACCAACTATACTTATACATACGATTCCAGCTAAAAAAGATTTTATTTATAGATTGGCACAACTAAAACGCGTGTTTGGAATTAATGGTAAAGTGTTGCCAGACATATCGTTCATTCTATGTAATGGTACAATAATGACCGAAATTGCAGCATTAGATTTGGCAAGAATTGGACGTATGAAATGGGTGGCAAAGGTTAACGACTACTTAAATGATGTTAATTCACAAAAAGGTATAGCCAAAGTCATCCGAAATTATATAAGCAAAACGGTGTCTGCAATATTAAAAATAGGTCCTTATCCTGCGATTACTGATATTTTAGTTCGTCATGGCATTATCTCTCCAAATGAGGATGCCCTAAAGTTCTTATATGTTTGGCAAATATGGCAACTCTATATTAATATGGGAGCTGATTTCAAAAAAGCATGTAAATATGTTCAGTATCTAGATGACAAGAAAAAATTTACGCAAGAAATTGAAGACTTCAACCCAGTAAAAAATAGGTTCAATATTGTGCCGAAAGAAAAAAAAGAGCAACTTGTTGTAGAATGGCCAAAAGCGCATGAGTTATCTAATGGACAAAGAGATATCTTATTCTTTTACGCTAAATTATTAGAATTCGAACGTCGTAAAGCATCGAAACCGCAAATATTAATCATTGATGAAATATTTGATTATTTAGATGATGTAAATATTCTATTATTTCAGTATAAAATATCAAATTTAGTTGATTCTTATAGGAAAGCGAAAAGACTCATTTTCCCTATACTCGTTACACATCTAGATCCAAATTTTTTTCACCACTTTTGTTTCAATGAGGATAGAATCAACGTGTGCTATCTAAAAAAAGAGAATATAAAAAGCAGTCGAGAATTATTAAATATCATATATGTGCGAGAGAATGAGACTATTAAAGATAAGTTAGATGAAGCTTATTTCCATTTTCATCCTTTGTATAATACCTATAATCTTACAGAGGAATTTCGAACACTTGGATTAAATATTGAATGGGCCACTCCGTCAAAATTTAGAAAAAAAGTGTTCCGTTTATTACGAACATATCTTTTTGAAAATAATGATTACGATCCAATTGCAGTTTGCTGGTCTGTAAGGCTAATGATTGAAGAAGTTATATATTCAAAGATACCATCTCATTCTCAGCAACAAGAATTTATAAGAACCAAAAAGACCAAAGAAAAATTAAAATACGCACATCGCATAGGTGTATTTATTCCTGAAACTTATTTTTTACTTGGGCTTATTTATAATGTGTCATTACACAATTCCAGCGTGGATACCGTACAATCAGCTGCTCTAAAATTGAATTCTCTTACGGTAAAGAATATGATAGGACAGATTGTTCAGGAGCATGTGCGCCTGTTTGGGAGACAATAAATTAAGCTATTGAGTAAATGTCTTAGGACAACCATATCGTAAAACTAAAATACCCATAATGATGAGCAAGAAATCGATACGGTTTTTCAATGATCGCGAGGTGAGGGCGGTCTGGGATGACGAGTACAACTGCTGGTGGTTCTCGGCGACGGATGTGGTGCGCGCTATCAATGATGAGCCGGATTATACGAAGACAGGTGACTATTATCAGCATTATTAAGAAAGATTTATGGATAACGGACAGATAATATTGTTTCAGACGCAGGGTGGCGAGACGAAGATTGAGGTTCGGCTTGCAAATGAATCCGTGTGGCTCACTGCCGACCAGATGGCGGAGTTGTTTCAACGCAACAAGTCAACTATTTCAAGGCATATCAAGAATGTGTTTGAGGTAGGAGAACTTGACCCCAATATGGTAGTTGCAAAATATGCAACTACCACTCAACATGGCGCTATTGAAGGCAAGACTCAGACCCATCAGGTTACCTTCTACAACCTCGATATGATTATCAGCGTGGGATATCGTGTCAACTCGCATCGAGGCGTACAGTTCCGCCAGTGGGCAACCCAAGTGCTAAAAGAGTACATGATTAAAGGTTTCGTTCTCAATGACGATTTACTCAAAAATGCCGGGCAGGGGAATTATTTCGATGAACTATTGGCCCGCATCCGCGATATCCGCAGTTCAGAGAAGGTGTTCTATCGTAAGGTGCTGGAGATTTACGCCCTCAGCATCGACTATGACCCTCGTACCTCCATCACTCAACAGTTCTTCAAGACGGTGCAGAACAAGATGCACTTTGCCGCCCACGGACATACAGCCGCAGAGGTTATCTATGACCGTGCCAATGCCGAAAAGGATTTCATGGGTTTGACAACATGGCGAGGTGCCATGCCTACCAAACATGAGGCTGAGATTGCGAAGAATTATCTTTCGGAGGAAGAGGTCGATATGCTGAACCGAATCGTCAACCTGTATCTTGACTTTGCCGAACTTCAGGCCAAGAGCCACGTCCCGATGTATATGAAAGACTGGATCCAGAAACTCGATGATTTCCTGAAGTTGTCGGGTAAGGAATTACTGAACCATGCCGGATGCGTGTCAGCCGAAGTTGCCAAACTGAAAGCCAATGAGGAATACGACAAATTCCGTGAGCGTACCCAATATCAACTATCTCCGGTCGAGATCCACTTCCTCGAAGCCTTTGAAGCCGAACAAAAGCGACTCCGCTCCAAGAAATAAACACAAGAAAAAATGAATGCATCTAAAGATATATCACAACTGATTGCCAACGCAAACGAAGATGATTTGCGCTACATTGTTTCAGGATGGATTGACAAACATTCTGATTTCAGGGATTATGTTCGGAATATCCTTTGTCCTCCTATAGAGGACGTAGATTTCGGACTAAAGCTCAGTCAAGCGGTAAACCGCGAGACCAAAGAGTTTTTCTCGCGCCATGACGTCAGAGAGGCAACAGACTGGAGGAATGTCTATAATGACTTGATAGAGCCATGGAGCGAGAATGCAGACTCGCTGTCCAGTGAGAAACTGTATGATCTATGTGATGTCATCGTCAAAGAGGTCGGTATGCAGGTGACTGATGAGGATTTTTACGGCGATGATTGGTATGGCGATGATTTTTCCGGCAGTATTCAGGATATAATGGATGTATTGGGAAACATTGTCGGACTTCTTATGATTCGCGAGGATGTCAGCCACGATATTCTGAATTCTTTAGAAAAACTCATTAAAGCTGCTAAAAAGAAGGATGTGATAGACGACTACATTGGTTCGCCATACGATTTTATTCTTGAACTTATCGCACTCAGACGCGACAACGATGAAGTTACGTGTGGAATATACGATGCTCTGATTGACGAGAATCTGGGTGATGAGGCAGGGACGTGGGTGTGCCGTAAAATTGATTTTATCCGTTCAATGGGTCTTGCAGATGAAGCTCGCCAATATATGGAGGATGAAATACAGTATCCTGAAGTCTGCCTGAAATATTATAATGAGTTGCTTGATGCCGACAACTGGCTTGAGGCTATCCTCCTGCTCGACAGGGCGCAGGCAATCAAGGACAATGGCTCTTACTTCTATTCGCCAAAGACTCCGAACTGGCTTGAACTTAAACAGCAACTTCTTGTGGAACATGGCACATTGGAAGAACGTATAGATAATCTCAAACGCCTGTTCTATAACAGCTACAACGATAAAGCAAAATTCTATCATCAACTCAAGGAACTTGTTGACGGGGACAAATGGAACGCATTCTACCATAATCTGCTCTCAAAGGCAACCGGTTATAATGTCATTGATGAAATCGCCCCATTCCTCATAGAGGAAGGTGAGTTTGACTGGTTATTCCGTCTCGTGTCGGAAGCATCGGCAAAGGATTCGACTGATTATCGGACTCCGTTAAAGTACGCCGGATCATTGCGTCAAACTCATTTTGAAGAAATGCAGGCAATCCTAATCCGTACAGTCCGTGCATACGCTGCCGACCGTTTCCCCCCAAAGAAAAAAGTCAATTCTTCCAAGTACTCATATTTCAGAGCAGACCTGGAATCCCTGTCTGAATTCGGATATGCGGAAACTCAAAAGGAGATTGTCGAATTCTTACTGCAGGAGTATCGCTTCCGCCCTTCACTCGCAAAAGAATTACGGTCTATAAAATTGAATACAAACAATGGGTAAGAAGTCAATACGGTTTTTCAATGACCGCGAGGTGAGGGCGGTATGGGATGACGAGAACAGCTGCTGGTGGTTCTCGGCTACGGACGTGGTGCGTGCTATCAATGATGAGCCGGACTATACAAAGGCCGGTAACTATTGGCGTTGGCTAAAGCGTAAGCTGGGACAGGAGGGCGTTCAACTCGTGAGTCCCACTCACGGGTTCAAATTCGAGGCCCCGGATGGCAAGCAGCGCAAGGCCGATGTGCTCAACAGCGAGGGGGTTATTCTACTTGCCAAGCATTATCCCAACAATCGTGCAGCTAAGTTTCTTGATTGGTTTACGTATAGCGACAATACTATCGACGGGCAGAGCCGAAAGAAGGCATACACTTTATTTGAAAGCGGATTACTCAACTCTCTGGAACCGGGTAGCATGAAATGTCTGCAACAGATACATGCCTATCTGTTTGGAGGCCTATATGAGTTTGCCGGACAGATAAGGAATAAGAATATCTCGAAAGGTGGATTCACATTTGCCAACTGCCTCCATTTCCCGACTATCATTCCGACCATTGAACGTATGCCGGAAACGACGATAGACGAAATCGCCGACAAGTATGTAGAGATGAACGTCGTGCATCCGTTTATGGAGGGGAACGGGCGCAGCACACGCATTTGGCTCGACCTGATGCTCCGTCGCTCGCTGAAACGGTGTGTTGACTGGAGCCGGATTGACAAGAACGAATATCTGACAGCGATGCGCGAGAGCGTTGTTGACGCAACCCATATCAAAGCGTTGCTGAAAGGAGCCTTGACTGACAAAATCAACGACCGCGAGATGTTCATGAAAGGCATCGACTACTCATACTACTACGAAGAAGAGTAGCAAATCGAACTTGTGCAAAAAATGCACAAGTTCAAACATCATTGCCTAGACAGGCAGTTGTTGCAGAATATACAACAACCGACATCAAAAACGAAAGAGAGAAGGGTTTACTTTCTAATGCCGTCTATGCGTATCGGCAGGCAAAAGTTACGCGGAATATTTGAATTTTGCCTGTAATTTGCCTGTAGAAAATAAAAGAAGCAACTTAACTTGGTGATTACCACTTTGTTAAGTCGCTTTTGCTGTGCCCAGAACAGGCACGCAACCGTGCAATTACAAGAAAATATAAGAAATAATATGCTTGCAAATCAGCATATTGAAGTTTAGTGGTTTATCGTCGTTTGGATGTTTTTGCACTTATTTTTGCATTTAGTACACTTTTAGTACACCTTGAATCAAATATTTTTCTTAACTTTGTGATGACATAATTCCAACCGGAAAAGTGTACTTCTCGCCGGGTGTACTACCGGTGTACTCATAATTGCAGGTTGGAGAACAGATTACACTTAAAGCCCTCTCACTCTATGGCAAAGCTACAGAAACAGACCAAGCAGAACCCCAAGCTCGAACAGCGCGAGCTGAAAGACGGACGCATTGCGCTCTACCTTGAATATTACCTCGGACGAAGCGAGGAGGTGGTAAAAGACGCTGACGGCAAAGTGGTGTATTACACCGAAGGCGCGATGAAGGGTAAGCCAAAGAAAAAGGTGACACATCTCCGCAAGAAGGAGTCGCTACCTTTCTATCTCATTGCCAAACCGACCTCGCCAATGGAGCGTCAGCAGAATCGTGAAATTCTCGAAATGGCAGAGAAGATCCGTTTCGAGAAGGAGCAGGAACTGAAGGAGCAGCATACCGGTTTGCGCCTTGCAAAGCATCCAGAAGAAATCAACTTCTTTGACTACTTCCAGTCGTACATTGACAATTATACTAAGAAGGACGTTCGCCACATGCGCCGAGGTCTTGCCATATTCAAAGAGTTTCTGAAGGAGAGGAAAAAGTATAAGGCTTTTGTAGAAACCATCCGTCCCGACCAGATCTCAAAGGAGATGATTCGCGAGTTCGCAGAATATCTTCAGTCGCGCTTCACAGGTGAAGGACCGCATACTCTCTTCCAGCGATTCAAGAAAGTGTTCAAGAAAGCCACGGAAGATGAAATCTTCCTGCGGAACCCGTGCGAAGGAGTGGTTATCAAAATCGACAGCCAGCAACTCAAGAAAGACATCCTCTCGATGGACGAAATCAAGCAGCTCGCACTAACACATTACCCCAACGAGAATCCCGATATACGCCGGGCGTTCCTCTTCTGCCTCTTTGCCGGGTTGCGGTTCTGCGATGTCAAGGATTTGACTTTCGCGCAGGTCGATTTCTCCAATCGACTACTCCGTTTCAATCAGGCGAAGACTGCCGGACACAGTTCGGCAAGTTGGGTCAATATGCCGTTGAGCGATACTCACCTCAAACTCATGGGTGAGCCGGAGAACGGCGACAAGAACCAGCTCATCTTTCCCTTACCGTCCCACACCATGTGCCTGAAGGCATTGCGCCACTGGACCGCACGTGCTGGGATCGAGAAACACATCACCTGGCACTGCGCGAGGCATTCCTTCGCCGTCAACTTGCTCAACAACGGAGCCAACATCAAAACCGTCGCCTCACTCCTCGGCCACGCCGGACTCAAGCACACTGAGAAATACACCCGTGCCGTCGATTCCCTCAAACGCGAAGCCATCGACTCCCTGCCGGATATTTCCTTCTGACACATCACGTTTGACTAAAAATTAATACCTTTGTATATGGAAACGAATAACTCTCAACTTGTAATATATCAGACTCCACAGGGTGATACCCGTATAGATGTAAGAGTCAAAGGAGATACAATCTGGCTTACTCAGCGTCAGATTGCAGAACTGTTTGGAACAAAAGTACCTGCTATCTCCAAACACCTTAAGAACATCTTCGCATCCGGCGAACTTCAGGAAGATATGGTTATTTCCAAAATGGAAACAACCACTCGGCATGGTGCGATAGCGGGTAAGACACAGACAACTGAAACCAACTTCTATAATCTTGATGCTATCCTTTCGGTAGGCTATCGAGTTAACTCCAAGAACGCCACGGCGTTCCGCATTTGGGCTAATCAGGTGTTGAAACAATACCTCTTGCAAGGCTACGCCATCAACGAAAGAGTTGCTGCGCAGAAGTACGACGAGTTGAGCCAGTTGGTCAAGGTATTGGGTCGCACAATACAGAATCAGGAGAAGTTGACAGAGGATAGTCGCTCGCTGCTCGATGTTGTTGTTGATTACACATACGCACTTGACACCCTCGACCGCTACGATTATCAGGAGTTGAAGATTGAGGAGACCACCGGCAAAGAGGTATTCCATGCCACATACGAAAACGCAATGGAAGTCATCCGCGAGCTTCACGAGAAATTCGGCGGCAGCACATTGTTCGGCAATGAAAAAGACGACTCCTTCAAAAGTTCCATCGGACAGATTTATCAGACATTCGGCGGCGTTGACCTCTATCCCTCAGTTGAGGAGAAGGCAGCCATGCTCCTATATCTCGTTACCAAGAATCACTCCTTCAGCGACGGCAATAAACGCATTGCCGCCACACTATTCCTGTGGTTCCTCAACGGCAATGGCATTCTTTATAACGAGGATGGCACCAAGCGCATCGCCGACAATACCCTCGTCGCCCTCACCCTGATGATTGCCGAAAGCCGCACCGAAGAAAAGGACACAATGGTCAAAGTCATCGTCAATCTTATCAACAAGAATAACTAAACGCACTCAGTTAAGCTTGGTTGCATACCTGACAGCCCGACGGCATGTCTGATTCCAGTTCTGACAAGCTGACACCTCTGCCAAACCTAAAATGAAAAAACTTTGCAATTTGTTATTCGGTAGAAGTTTCCAGTTATGCACATTAAATGCTTTGATTATTAAATAGATGGCAAAATTAGACATCTCGAAAGTTTCCAAAAATGGGGAAAGTCGTCAACATTTTGTCGCAGAGCCATTCTTATATGGAATAGTTTTTGTATCTTTGTATTCGGCAATAGTGCCACAGAACTTATATTTTTTTAGACGACGAGACAGACATATTTCAACCTCTAAAAAAGCGAAAGAGCAACGTTGCAGCGTCACTCTTTCTATTGTATTTTGCATTTGTGCTTCGGCACATCTTAGTGCTTAAGCGCGACAAAGGTAGCTATTATTTCCATAATAGCAAACTGTTCTACAGCATCTTTTCGCGCATTCTCTTGAACAGCAAGTATTTGCTGAATACCTTATTTATTATTTCTTAACGCTCGATAACATTTATCAACATGAGCAAAAACCAACATGTGGTTCCCCACTGTAGTGGTTGGGCCATACGAGGTGAGGGTAATTCAAGAGTAACGCGAGTTACCTCCACCCAACGAGAAGCGATTAACATCGCCCGCACGATCTCGCGGAATCAGGGGTCGGAGTTATTCATACATGGGGCAGATGGCCGCATACGTGAACGCGACAGTCACGGTAACGACCCGTTCCCACCAAAAGGTTAACAAGATGCTAAAGCGCCATCGCGTTTATAATATCGAGGGATATCTTTCTCGGTTTTGTACCGAGGAATATTTCACACTCGGTATTCCTTTGAGCGAAGTCCCAGAGGACCGCTTAAAAAAGGCCGGCTTGCATAATATGAAAGTCGGCGAAGAAAGAGTGCCGTTGGGCTTCGGTCCTATATCGAAGTACAATTCGACCGGCAAAGTGATAAAACTCAAGAATCTGCCGAAGATAGAGGTTTGGCAGCGTCGTCATTACAAAAAGACCGGTGCCTTTATGGGCGTCTGGCATATTTGGATGTGGCAGCGAAAAAATCTGCCTCCAGTGCGAACTGCTCTCAAACTGATTGACAACAACGGGCAGCTTACGCTCATATCACCAAAGATGCACTATCTCCCTGAAAAAGAGGGCATCAACTGTCATGTCGTCAACCTTTTTCTTGAGATCTCGGGTAAGGTTGAATTCTACAAGTTGAATGGTGAGACTATGGTCTATCAACCGACAGCGCGTGAAGTGTGCTGGGAGATTTTCCCGCCAGGCACCTCAGTGAACGAAAAGTTTGTCCGCGTCATGAAAAAAGCGGAAGAACTTGAAAAGAAAGATGTTCCAACGTATAAGGACAACCTTGTCACGCTCAAAGAGTACGGACCGGCGGACATTGCCATTGGCACACGAGGTCTGGAGGGATATTACGTTTACACCTATCCCGAACTTGGCTTCGCACTTTGCGAATGTCCTGAATATGGTAACGCAACCTATGTGTTGCCGGTTGAATGGGAAGAAATCTCCAAGCAGACCAAGGGTGAGATTGTGGCCTCTGATCTATGCATCGACCGTATTCCCCATGATAACACCTGGGGAACGAGAATAAAAGGACTGATGAACGGTTAATCCGTTTGATGGAACTACAGAAAAGAGACTGTCTAACAAGTTTTGGCAGTCTCTTTTTATAGTTTAACAGGCTAA
>ERZ1027039.334-NODE-334-length-18614-cov-7.247804_pt1 | contig 18614 bp, 20 predicted proteins | sample MGYA00519438_ERZ1027039 | MGnify/ENA primary metagenome ERZ1027039 (study PRJEB26926, sample SAMN06164810) | human gut metagenome | biome: ENVO:00009003; feature: ENVO:2100002; material: ENVO:00002003 | host: Homo sapiens | place: USA | collected 2012 ...
TCCCATGCCTATGGCTGGCTGCCATAAATCAAGGGGCAAATATATAGTAACAGGAAGAAGAGGCTAAGCGTGCTGAGATTGAAAAAGCTAGAGCAGCACGAGAAGCTGAAGAACGGCGCAAACAACGAGAACAAGAGGCAAAAGAGGCAAAACTTAGAGCTGAACGTGAAGAAGCCGAGAGGAAACGTCAGGAAGAGGCTGAACGGAAAGCCGCAAAACGCAGGGCTGATCAGGAAGCTGCAAAAAAGCGTGAGGAAGAGCGCAAACAAGCTGAGGAACAGCGGCGCAGAGAGTCGGAGCTTAAGCGTCAGCTGAGCGATTTGTCTTGGGTAAAGCCCGGTGTTCGAGTAAACCACAATCGCTACGGGGCTGGAGTTGTTCTTACGGTCGCAAAGGATATTATCAAGGTTCGGTTTGGACAGACAGAAAGAACGCTTTCTTATCCTGGCATCTTTGAGAATGGTATACTCACGAAGCCTATCTCTGCCACTGAGCCGCCAAGAGCAAAAGGACCGGAGTGGGCCGTTGCCGGAGCTGCTGTTACACATAAATCTTTCGGAGATGGTGTAATCGAAACTATCGACGGTTCTCATATGTCCGTAAGATTCGGCAATGTGGTAAAGCCGTTCCTTTATCCCGGCGCATTTACGGACGGGCATTTAACCAAAGGTAATTCTAAAACTGCTCCAGTTGAGAGCCAGATGAAGCTTTTCAGCGATAAGCGAATGGATTTTTCTGCTTATCTTCGTGACAAAGGTTATGCTGACAATTCATCGAAAGCCATGGCGTCGGCGATTTCCAGAGTTGGAGATTACGCAATCGAAAAAGGATTTACTCGGACTCCATTATTTGAAATCGTGGATGTTGATACTGTGCGCAAAATATGGTCTTTGCTTGAACGCAATAGTGAGTTTATTAAGTTTAACAACAGTCAGAACCGTCGTTTTTCCGCAGCTATGAAGCATTACATAGACTTCGTTGCTACTGCTCCTGCTGAAAGAAAAGGCGAGCCTATTAAGGCAGAGCCTCACAAGCCAGCAGGTGGAAGGATGTCTCTTGTAGATGCTCTCCAAAAAGCAGGTTTCAAGTGCATTGATAACCGTACAGCATCTTCTATTTTGTGGGTGCTGTATGAGCCTGCAAGGAAAGAACTATTTGAGAATACTATCGCAGGATATAGTGTGCAGTGCAAGCTTGAAAAGCGCGGGGCGCTGGCTACGAATAATGCTCCCGCTTGGCGTATTATGATTTACTAACCAAAACTATTTGAGGAGGCTGTTATCATGGCAGGAAGAAATCAGGAACTAAAGTTTGAGATAATCAATCAGATCGGAGTCATCTCTACATCTGCAAGTGGCTGGAATGTTGAACTTAACAGAGTAAGTTGGAATGGAAATGAACCCAAGTATGATGTTCGCTCATGGTCTCCGGATCATACAAAGATGGGGAAAGGAATTACGTTCTCCGAAGAAGAACTTGTTGCATTATCAGAGCTTTTAGCAAAGGAAGTTGAATTCCTGAAGGAAGACTGAAGAATTAATCGGCAACTATTGCATAACCGTCGAGGTGGAGTATGGAAAACACTACTGTAATCAATCCTGCTGTTCAATCGTCTTCAGCCACGGTCACTAACACCGAGGTTGTAGAAGAATATAACCGGCAGAACAATATCGAGACGGATAGCAGTTCCTCTATAACAGAAGGAACTACTATCTGTGATAAATACAAGGTTCAAAGCCAGCTGGAGGTTTCATCCGGTGAGGCAGATCTATTCCTGTGCTCTGATGGTTCAAGGCAGTATGTTGCAAAAGTATATAAGCGTAAGTTTGCAATAAAGCAGGAAGTCATTGATGCGCTCCTTAAGATCGATTCCCCATACGTTGCTCGTCTCTATGAAACCGGAACCTATAATGGCTATCCGGTTGAAATCCTCCCGTACTATGAAAGGGGGAGTCTTCAGGGTAAAACATTCACGGAGGACGAGTTAGTTAGGAAAATCATCCCTAATATCAACGAGGGCCTTCATGCTATCCACAAAGCGGGGATCATACACAAGGATCTTAAGCCATCCAATATCATGTTAAACAGTGATGGAGAGACTGTATCCATCATTGATTTCGGCATCAGCTCGATAATTGCAGATGGTAATACCGTGCTTGTCACTAAGACTGGTATGACTCCAGAATACTCTGCACCTGAAACCTTTAAGAACCTCTTTCTTCGGGAGTCCGACTACTATTCGTTTGGCATCACTCTTTTTGAGCTGTTCTGTGGATACGCGCCTTATGCCAATATGCCGCCCGAAGAAATTGAGCAGTATGTCTCTGTCCAGCGGATTCCATACCCTGAGGAGATGTCAGCACTCCTTCAGGACTTTATCTCGGCTTTGACCTATTACGATATCAGCAACCGTAGCAATAAGAACAATCCTAACCGCAGATGGACTTATGAAGAAGTAAAGAAGTGGCTTGATGGTGAGCCGCTTGTGATACCTGGCGAAGGAATTGGCAACGTTGGAAAAGGCACTATGCCTGTTTTCAAGTTCCTTGGTGAGGACTTTACCGATCCTGCCCTGCTGGTTACGGCTTTTGCAAAGAATTGGGAAGAAGGCAAAAAGCAACTCTTCAGAGGAGTTGTGACAGCTCATTTCCGGACATGGAACCAAGAAATTGCACGGAAGTGTCAAGCTGCCGAAGAGGAAGCCGGTCGTGAAAATGGCAAGGATGACATCATCTTCTGGAAGCTTTTGTATCAAATCAACCCGAAGTTGAAGGGCTTCTATTGGATGGGACAAACTTATGAAAGCTTGCCTGCTTTTGGGCGGGATGTACTTGAGAAGCTTTGGGATAAAGATAAGTCGCAATACTCCTACTATTCCAGCATCCTTTCCGAAAAGCTCCTGTCTCAGTATGTCTTAATGGCAGCCCCTAAAAACGAAAAGCTGAAGAAGGCGGCAGAGGCCATCGAAGATTCATATGAGTTGGAAAAGAACAACGGAACAGATATGCAGAGAACGTATTATCTGATGGCGTATACTCTTTCCGGCCAGAAGCTCCTCCTCTTGGACGGCGAACAGATTCGTACAGTTGGGGAACTTGCGAACTATATGAGAACTGTTTTGGCCGAATCCTTTGACAAGTTTGAGTCACTTTGCCATAGACTGGTTGATTATGATGGAAACCTAGATTTCCAGCTTGAAACATGGCTTATGGCAATCGGGAAGCAAAAAGAGATCGAAAAATGGCGAGCTTCCATGAATGAGTAAAGGAGGGAAAAGAAATGAGTGGCCCCAAGATTTCTGTATACTCACTTACAGGACGTGCTCGGACTATTGTTGTCGGTCAAATGCGGTGTGAACAACAGTCTCTGGCTTGTTTTGCCCGAACACAGGAGATCACCCGGAGCCTGCAATCATTTTCCGGTAATTTTGATCAGCAGATTAGGAATATTCAGCTTCTAATGAAGAGAACATCGGAAGGTGCTGAGCAAATAGAAAAGCTCCAGTCCCTTCAAAAAGATATAAAAGCTGAGGCAGCAGAAATAAAGAAGGAATTGGTGGCTCATGCTCCTCATGTATCTACAAAATACAGAATTACAGAAGAGGCTTATGCAGAAAAGCAAGCAGAATTGAAACGCCTTCAAGCTCTTCAGAAACGAGCGGAAAAGCTGAAGGCAAAACTTGATGCAGCATTTAGTCAAGATCAGAAAAACTCATCCAGAATTCAGGCTAGCATTATTCAAGACTTGGCTGATCCGGATGCCGGGAATCCATCTGAGCCTGACTTGAACTTCTTGCAGCGGGACAATGCGCACAACATTCAAAAAATACAGGCAAGCATTGTTGATGACTTGAGCGACATATACTCATTTGACTTAGATGATGAGGCTCCTGAAACGAGCTTTCAAGATAAAAAAGATGCCATCCGAAAAGAGCTGTCAGAGCTGCTATCGGACAACACGTTGCCGGATGACATTATAAGAGAAATCAAGCAAGCTATATATTCGTTGCAGAAAATAGAGGCTATGCAGTACCTGACTACATTTGATTCTGTTACTGTAATGGGAATCTTCAAGAAGATAGATGCTTATAAGCATGAAGAGGAGCTAAAGGCGGCAGAATATGCGGAGCTTACAGCACGTTACGAAGCCTTATGTTCTATGGCTGGAGAGGATGCGAAACGCCTTCCTTACTCAAAGACCGCAGTGGAGACCATGAATGCTGAAGTAGAACGACTGGAATTGCTTCTTGTCCGGCAACAGGAGCAGGCATATATCAGTGATTGCGTCGATGAAGTCATGTCTGATATGGGCTATGATTTGATTGGTTCGAGAGAGGTACGCAAAAAGAGTGGGAAGCGCTTCAGAAATGAGCTGTTCACATTTAATGAGGGAACCGCCGTTAATGTAACATTCTCATCTGATGGACAGATATCTATGGAGCTCGGGGGCTTGGCCAGAGAAGATCGCGTTCCAACTCCTGAGGAAACTGAGATTCTGACAAAAGATATGGAGAATTTCTGCGGAGAATTTGCGGAATTTGAACGTAGAATGCTTGCTAAGGGAATTGTGGTTGGTAACAGAATTGCGCTTTCGCCGCCTACGGCTGAGTATGCAGCAATAATAAATGTGAATGATTACGATGTTGCTGAGTCCACACAGGTTTCTGTCATGAATGCGACAGAGAAACGTCGTAAGCAGACTGAAAAGAAGGTAATGAGGAGGGGTGAATGATGGAACTTACTAAGTACAAAGCATGCCCAGAATGTGGAAAGCACAATTCGCCCAATCTTCTTGAATGTAGGTATTGTGAAGCTGATTTGACCGGCGTCAAAGTAGTAGACAATGCTGCTGAAGAGGCTGATTCCAAAACGGCAGATGCAGGCTCAGCTTCAGTTGAAATGGAGCTTGTTCGTGTTTGTGAGTGTGGTGTTCATAACGCGCCACAAGCCAGAAAGTGCAAAATATGCGGCGAGGACATTTCTGATATCATACCCGTTCAGGTTGAAAAGAAAGTAAAGCCTTCCTTTACTTACGAATTGAAATCATATGACGGGGCGTTTTCCATTACTATAGATAAACCGCTTGTGGTGTTGGGACGTGAATCTGAATTGAAAGAGTATCTTCAAACGAAGGTCTATGTGAGCAGACAGCATGCCAGATTGACTGTTGTTGCCGATAAAGTCTTCGTAGAGAATCTGAGTCGGACTAACAAGACCTTCTTGAATAACGAAGAGATCCTTGATGGAACTCCTACAGCAATTCATAACGGAGATGAAATCGGGCTTGGCGGTAAGGTCATAGATGGAAGTAGGCAAGATAAAGCCGCCTATCTCGTCTTTCAGGTAAAGTCATGAACGTTGCAAGGATCTTGTATCCCGTTAAGGTGCTTGGACCGGGAAACCGAGTAGGTATTTGGTTATGTGGTTGTTCTCGTGCTTGTAAAGGATGCAGCAATCCTGAGCTCTGGGAACAGAGGCCAGAGTACGAGGTTTCTCCGATAGAGGTATGCAAACTTATTCAGAAAATAGTCTCTTCACATACTATAGACGGCTTCACTATTTCGGGTGGTGAGCCTATGGATCAGGCATCAGCATTGGCTGAATTGATGGGGTTAATCTGTGATGTATCCGACGATATCCTGATATATACAGGCTTTCAAATAGAGGAGATTAGAGCCAGATGTGACCCTGCAATGGACTACGTATTGAAGAAAGCATCAGTATTGATTGATGGTGCTTACATCGAAGAGCAGAACAACGGTGCTGTGCTTCGTGGATCATCGAATCAGAGGATACATGTCCTAAGCAGGAAGTATGAAGACCGATATCAGCAATACTTAGCTGAAGCACATAATCAGATCCAGAATTTCACAACAGCAAATGGCATCGTTTCTGTAGGCATCCATCATCGAGGCTTCAGCAAATGATGGCAGATGCGAAGGAGGAGAACATGGGCGAATACATTGCTAAATGGCACAGAGAGTTAGGCATCTTTTGCCGGATAAAACCCCTTATTATTGTTGAGGGCAACGTGCTGGATGTTTACCAATACCCGGTTGAAGGTAGCACGCCTAAAGGCAGTATTCTAAGGCTTCCAGAATATCTGCACTATTACTTCACGGATCTTGGCTACAAAACCATTGCATTCTTTGACAGTATGCAAGGCTTTTACAATTCGTGCGAGGAGGGCCATATTCAGGCTTTTGCCGAGCTTACTCATGCGAAGCTGGACGGTGATTATATTCGCAGTGACTTTAAGGGGAAAGCAAATTCAGCTACCTCTCTTGTAAGGGCTGCGGTTAATCAGAACAAGCAACCAGTCGCTATTGTTATGAACCTTGCCTCGCGGTATATCACTTCACCAGATAATATCGATCAGTCTGAGGTCGATAGTTTTACGAATCTCCTCCTTGCTTCTATGGAAGGAAAGGATGTCAGGACTCAGGACGGGACACTCAAGAACTTGGTTGTCATGATTGTCAACAAGGTCAACGATGTTCCCGCGTGGTTCTATCTGGACAATCCTAACGTCAAGACGGTCAGCATTGGCACGCCTTCAAAAGAAGAACGCGAATGGTTGGTTAAAGGTGAAAACTTTGCCAGTTTCTTCGCTGCGGATGTCTTTGACGAGGACTATCCGTTTTTTGAAGAGCATCCTGATGAGCTTGAAAAGGTGCAGGATCGGTTTGTAGGACTAACTGAAGGCTTCAGCTTTACGGAAATCAACGGTCTTCGTAGGCTCTGCAAGAATGAGAAAACAAGAATCAGGCAGATGTCTACGGTGATTGACCTGTACAGATATGGAATCAAAGAAAACCCGTGGGATACCCTTGATGTGAATGAGCTGAAGACTGCAAAAGAAGATTTCCAGAAGCGTGTCAAAGGTCAGGATTTTGCAATTGTTAAGACATTAGATGTTGTCAAGCGTGCTGTCACCGGTATGGCTGGTCTTCAAAGCTCTTCTCATGCAAAGCCAAAGGGTATACTCTTCTTTGCTGGCCCTACAGGAACCGGTAAAACGGAGACTGCGAAGACGCTTGCTGAAAAACTCTTCGGCGATGAAAGCTGCTGCATCCGTTTTGATATGAGCGAGTATAGCCAGAGCCATAGCGATCAGAAGCTTCTTGGTGCGCCTCCGGGATATGTTGGATATGAGGCAGGTGGTCAGCTTACTAATGCGGTGAGAGAGAATCCTTTCTCTATACTGCTTTTCGATGAGATTGAAAAAGCACATTCTTCCATCTTTGATAAGTTTTTGCAGATACTTGAAGATGGCCGGATGACAGATGGTCAGGGCAACACGGTCTATTTCTCTGAATGCATCATCATCTTCACGAGTAACCTTGGGATATACACTCGAAATGAGATGGGCGTTAGAGAGCCAAATGTTACTCCTGATATGGATTATCCTGAAGTTCAGAAGAAAGTAAGACAAGCGATTGAGGATTACTTTAAGCTGGAACTTGGAAGACCGGAAATCCTGAATCGAATTGGAGAGAACATAGTCGTTTTTGACTTCATTCGGCCAGAAGTTGCAAAACAAATCCTTGATGCTCAGGTTACAAAGATCGTAAAGAACCTTGCTGCAGAGAAAGGCATTGAGCTTGTAATCACTGAGAAGGCGAAGTCGGTGCTCGTCACTAAAGCTCTGGGTAATCTTGGCAATGGTGGCCGAGGTATTGGTAATATCATCGAGAGCCTGCTTATCAATCCGCTTGCTAGGTACATGTTTGATGAGGAGATTAAGAGCAATGTTCGGATTACGCTTAACGATATAGATGCTGAGAACATGCCATATGCTATCAGCTGTGAATGCGAGGTAATCTAATGATTTATGTGTCTACCCACGCCGGTAAGCAGCACAGTATAAGTGAAGACGCAGTTCTTATAGGCTCGGAGGTTTTGACAGAGGCATCCGATACTCTTCCTATGCCAGAATGCGGCTTTATCTGTGTTGCAGATGGCGTTGGTGGAAACCGTGGTGGAGATCAAGCATCTCAGTATGTTCTTGGAGAGCTTTCAAAATATCAAGAAACGCCGATGTCAATTTAGCTGCACTCTTAAAAGAAATCAACGAGAGCTTGATTGCGGCAGCTGCGGCCGATGGTACTGCTACGGATATGGCAACTACTTTGACCGGCTTTTATGTGAAAGATGGTCAGTTTAGGTTGGTTCACATCGGGAACACACGAGCATATATCAAACAAGGAAAGTATCTGAAACAGATTTCTTCAGATCACACTACCTACAACTGGCTGCTCAGTAGTGGACAAGCTGATGCAGCGCAGAACTGCAACAAGAGTGAGATTACAAACTGTTTTGGTGGGAATAATCCTGCGCTGCTGTCAAAACTCTACATAAGCGAATGCCAGCAGTTCACGCTTGCACTCTTAACATCAGATGGTGTTCATGAGTACGTTGATTTGGATTCCCTTGAAGAGATCATTACGGGCGAAGGATCACTGAGTGATAAATGTGAAGAGATCGCACGGCGGGCTGTTGCTGCGGGTTCAGAAGATGACATCAGTGTTATAGTCGTTTGCCCTTCAGAACAATGAGAGGACGGGTGAAAGAGTATGAACACAGATAAATACAGTTCCATAATGGATTACTGTGAGAAGATGAGCATGTCCTACTCTTACAAACCTGTTCTCATTTTGAGCTTAATACAGGGTAATGGCGGCATCACTTTAGACGAGGCAGCTTCTTTTTTCTTGAAATTTTACTCGACAAGGCTCGAACTGGGGCTAATAGCTGAAAAACGCAACTCAATCTATAGCAACCTTAAGTGTACTTTCGAGCAGGTAAAACAAAACATCAAGAATAATCCAGTAAAGGCGCTGGTTAGTAGTTCGGATTATTTCGTCTTTCGCAGTAATACTGAAACACTATCTATTGAGCCAACGCTTTTGAGTTCCATTTCTGAAGGACAGTTTGCTATGCTAAAAGCGGTCTGTCTTTCAAGGCTTGACCGATACTATAGCAGTATTGTCTCTGCAGAACGTAGCGGATTCATTACATTTCAAAGGCCTCAAGATGTTAATGGGTTCATGTGTAACGACTACTCCTCATCATTTTCCGTTTCAGGAGTACGTTATAGTTCCATGAGTCAGTTCATGGCACATCGTGAAGCTTTAATAATGGGTAATGAAACATTGGGGCGCCGTATTCTATCGGCACACGAAAGTGAGCTACAAATACTCAGACACGAAGAACGTCAAATGGATCTTTGTGCGTGGAGAGGCCAGCGGCAAATTGTGGCTTACAAGGGACTTTTGGAAAAGTTTGCTCAAAGTGATGAATTGTCAACAGCTCTATTAGATACAGGAAGTGCGACCATTGTTGCGTGCCTGCCGGACGATTCGGTTTGGGGAAATGGCCTGAGTCTAACAGATTACCGAGTCAATGATATTACAGCATGGCCAGGACAAAACTTGCTTGGCTATACGCTGATGCAGGTGAGGAGTGCGTTACTCAATACGCGGTCGTTTTGACAGCTAAGGGGAAGGAAAACCGAAGGAGGATGCTATGGGATTCCGTTTTAGAAGAAGCATAAACCTTGGCGGTGGTTTCAAGATAAACCTAAGTAAGTCTGGAATCGGCTATAGCTGGGGAACAAAAGGATATCGCATTAGTAGGACTGCACGTGGGACCACGCGCAGGACATATTCCATTCCCGGAACAGGAATCTCTTATGTCGATGAATCAGGAAGCCGCAATCGGAACAGGAATCAGACCCATCGTAGTAATCAGAATAGGATTTCGCAGCATTCGCAGCGGCAGATTCCGCAACCGACTTATAACCAAGCACCAGTACGTACGATAGAGAGTGCTGCTATTGCTCAGTTCAAAGAAGCCGAAGAGGGAACTGTTTCTGACGCGCTGGAAAGAACCATTCGACTGAATTTTATCGGAACAATTCTATTGTGGGGGTTGTTCCCAATCCCTGTAAATCCGGTTTTCGCACTTATTCCTTTTGTAGGAGCAATCCTGAAGATAGCGGCTCACACAGCAGGAAGAGTTACCCTGGAGTACAGTTTCGATCCGGAAAAAGAGGATGAACATACGCGCCGTATTGATGCGTGGCAACTCCTTGCTGAAGGAAATAAAGAATGGCAGGTGCTTACAGAGCAATTCAATAACAATCAAAAGGTCAATGCTGGCGCAAGTAGATCTCTTAAGCGTATAGCCTGTAAAATTGACAAAGGCCATCCATACTATATTAAGACGAATGTTGATACAATCCAGATCGCCCTGCACAACAAAGAAAGGATTATTATACTGCCGGATAAAGTATTCTTTGTGCGCAAACGTAAGGTCGGAATGATCGACTACTCGGATTTTAGGATCAATGTATCCTCTGTTAGATTTGTCGAAAGAGACCCTATACCAAAGGATGCACAGGTCGTAGGTCAGACGTGGCAGTATGTGAATAAGAACGGAACACCCGATCAAAGGTTTAAGAACAATAAGCAAATCCCCGTATGTCTATATGGGCAGGTATTCCTGCGTTCTTCGTCTGGGCTGAACGTTGAACTTCAAATTTCAAATGTTCAGAATGCACGGGATTTTGCAGAACTGATTCAATAGGGATATGAGGAAGAAAACATACCGAGCATTAATACTCCTTGCAGTAGTACTATGAATGAGCAAATTCCAAAAAGCATCCAAACTTTTCTTTGAGTATAGCGCTGAAGCTCACCCTACGCCTGCAACAGACACTCTCGAAAATAGGCAAAGCCTTTTTCAAAAGCGCCCCTATAATCCGGAAGCGTGCAGCAAAGGAAATGCACAAGCGAAAGAATCAGCCACATTCTTTCGATGCCTTGCTGCTTCCGAAGCTGGCATTTATCAAAGGCGAGTTTCTGCTTGCAGTTTCTGAAAAACACCTCAATGCTCCAGCGCTTTGCATACATTTCGAGGATTTCCTGCGTGGAAAGATTCGTCTGCGTCGAGATAAACACTCGCAGTGCATCGGGATTCCCCAAGGACTTTTCCGAATAGCACAGCAAAACAACCGCTTTTGCGCAGTCGCTCACTTTGCCCTCATACCGATACGCATAGAAGCGCCGATTGCCAACGGTCACGAGGCTGACATTCGGATCATCTTTGCGGATGGCAGGGGCACTTGTCATACAGCACCATCGCGTAGTTCAAAGAAAGTCCATTGCAGGACAGCATCACGCCAACCGCCTGATGCCCGTAATCGTGGCACTTTTTCAAGTGCGACATGTGGTAATACGCCGCTTCAATGGGGTGCAGCGCCTGTGACGAAGGCGCTGTATGCGAAGCAATCGTATCGTCCACGATGCAGAAAACGGGCTGTCTGCTTTTGCGGGATTCGTGGTAAACCGTATCAACAACCTGCTTTCTGAATGACCGCTCGACTTCGAGGCTATCCCACTTCCCGTCATTCAGAAAATGGGCGACGGAAGTTCTGTGCTTTTCGCTGAAATACTTCGTATTGGCTATTTTCCCATGATAGCCGGGCATGAAAACCGAATGGATGATTGCCATTATGTGTTCCATGTATACATCGGACAGAATTTTTCTGAACCGCAGCTGGTTCAAACACTTGCAAATTTCTTCCGATTGCTTTACAATGTACTCATGAGACATCTCCTTTCGTGGTGGACGTTGAGTGGTGTTGGTATCTTCATTCTACCACCATAGAGAGGAAATGTCTCTATCCTTTTGGTTCCCTTTTGGAATTTGCTCGTTTATAGCAGTAGTAGTTGTTATAGGTTCCATTGCGCTTGCTATTGGAATCAATCTCAGGAATCGGTCTACTTCTAAAGCAGATTCTTTCCAATCAGAAACACATCAGTCGCCGCAAACTGAGCAAACGCAACAATCAGATAACCATGAGTCAGAGGAAACAGAACCTACTGTTCCAGAAGGCTCAACATTTGAAATTCATTTTTTGATGTTGGTGAAGCCGATTCTGCCCTCATTGAGTGTGATGGCCATTATATGCTGATTGATGGTGGAAACCCTGGTAGCTCAAGTTTCCTGTATTCTTACCTACAAAAGCATGGAATAGACTACTTGGACCACCCTCCCAAGCACAGGACAATTGGCTGATCATGGATTATCGCCAGTATGCGGCATGGAGAGAAACGGATGAAGGCAAGAATCGGGAAATCGTCTTTGGAAAGTTTGAGGCTTGTAGTGAAGACGACTCTATTATTTTCATGGAGTGCAATGAAAAAGTCAACAAAGAGTTGAAAAAGGATTGCCATCGCAAGCAGTACATCCGAAACCGAGACGCCGAAACACCGTTCCAAGTCATGTCTTACAGCACCATGACCTTTCATGATGCGGATATCTGCGGTGAGGATGTTCTCGAGGATAAGGATTGCAATGTGGAGGAAGAGGTTGTCCAGAGTCTGGATATCGAAAGAGTCAGAGCCGCGCTGAAAGCACTGCCCCCGGAAGAACGCGATATCATTATGAACTTCTACTTCTCGGAGAACCCCTTGTCGGGCGAAGCACTTGCGGAAAAATTTGCAACAACAAAGTCGAGCATTTACCGCAGAAGAGATCACGCGCTGAGGAAGCTGAAAAGCATTCTGGATAATGCGTAAAAAGCACCTGCCGAAGCAGGTGCAGGAATGAAATCACATCATGGGGTTTTCCAATAGGTCTTCTACATTGCAGCCGAGAACACGGGACAACTTGTAGAGGATGTTTGCCTGCGCCTTGTCAATGCCATTGACCCGCTGTTCGTACATCTGAATGTTGCGCAGATTCACGCCGGATTGCTCTGCAAGCTCTGCCTGAGATAAGCCCCGGTTTTCACGGATGCGCTTCAGGTTGGAATCGCCTTCCGCTGCTTTATAGAGTTCCTCCATGGTATCGATGAAACTTGTAATGTCCATCTCGTGGTAAACGGAATACATCCCAATGATCTTGGAAAGTGGAATGCGCTCAAAGATGTCCTTGAAACGACGGCCGGTAAACCATTGGTACTCTGCAACTGCCCAACCGGCCCAATATTCAGGGGAGCAGTCCTCTGCGTTGGTTGGTGCTGGCAGCTCCTTTGAACCGTATGCCTTTGTGATGACCGCACGGGCCAGCTCAACACCGGACATCCCTGCGACATAGGCGGGGTTGCCTCGTTCAAACTGTTCGGCGTAGCCGGTATTGATGAAGAGTGCTGTGGCCCAATCCGGTTTTAATTTGCAGTCGTTGATTGCATAGTCGAAGAAAGAGGAAAGACGATCCTTGGCATTATTCAAATAAGATTCGCTGTATGCGTGGGTCATCGTTGCTCATCTCCTCCCTCAAGATATCCAGCACGAAGATGTCGTCCCGGTAAGACTTGCTTTTCTTGATCTCTTTACGGTAAGTATCCCTCGCTTTGGTATCTCTATCCAAGAACTTGGGGTAATAGACGCTCTTGCTGACCGGATAAGCATTCACGAAGTGCAGCCGATCAAAGCCTTTTTGAGAAATGACAACCGTCTGCTCACCGAGCTTGCCCAGCTTTAGAGCCTTGTTCAGACTTCTGAGCGGTAAGGTGTTGGACACAAATGACTCTGCATACTGGAAATAGGAATCGTCTGCCCGATAGCCGATCACAACATCGTAGCCGGTTAAATCAATTGAATATTGGTCAATAAGATAGTCCCTTGCATCAACGGCAACTTCGGAGTCCAGCTTGAAGGTGCGGAACTGAAGCAGAAGAGCCATCCAGTTCAAGACCGTATGCGTTCCGTCCAACAGATTCAGCACCTTCAGCCCTTCCGTGTCAAAGTCGTAGCTGTTGACAAAACCGTCTGCGTTCTTTTTGCAGGCCCACTCACGCGCCATTTCATCGACGCGGGTACAGTAGAAACCCATGCCATAGTCGTTGTGCGGATTACCGATATGAATATCCGGAACCTCGATGATGTGGTCGGTTCCATGAAGCAGTTGAATGATGCTCATAATATGAAGCCTCCGTTATCATTGTAATGATACAACCACATTATATCATCCTGATGATAGTTTCGTCAATAAGGCATGAGAATTCAATCCGAGGAATATGCCGCCTCCCTCCAAATTCTTCTGCTTCCGAAAAATATTTTGGAAACGAACAAAAAGCTGTGGGAATCTCGCAAAAAAATTCGGCAAAGAGAAAGTGAGAGGGCAATCTCATAAAACCCGGTAGGAGTGATTTACATGAACAACAAAATAAACATCAACCCCAGCTCGACAAAGTGGCTCGAAAAAGATGATCGGGTCGTCGCTGATTACTTTTGCGATTTGGGCTTCCGTTCCCTGAAGCAGATCCTTGATATGCGTGTTTTCGACCTGATGAATATGTAGGGCCTGAACGCTGTCCGAGTCGAGGAAGCGATTATCTGCCTATACAAGTGGCTGAATCCCAACACAGCTATCGATGAGGCTATCTATAAGGATTGCAATGTGGAGGAAGAGATTGTCCGGAGTCTGGATATCGAAAGAGCCAGAGCCGCGCTGTGAGTATTCCGCGCGAGATTGCGCAGCACGACCGCTCAAATTGAGCATCCATTCCGGCGGAATTGAGCACGCTTGCCGCCGTCGTTGAGCACTGCGGTAAAATGTAGATATGCATCGCATTTTGCGGTGTAAATATCTACAAGGAGGTCACCTGTATGACCAATTACCGTGAGATTCTCAGACTCCATAGTCTGGGACTCAACAAGACCGAGATCGCGTCAAGCTGCCAGTGCGCTCGGAACACTGTGGCAGCAACCCTGCAACGGGCAGCAAACTGCGGCCTGCAATGGCCACTGCCGGAGGAAATGTCGGATAAGCAGCTCTCAGAGCGTCTGTTTCCGACCAGCCCCTCGAAGCCTGTCTACAAGATGCCGGACTACGCCTATGTCCACAAGGAACTCCAGCGCAGCGGTATCACCCTGAATCTGCTGTGGCTGGAATACTGCGACCAGTGTCGGGCGGCGGGTGAGATTCCATACCAGTCCACCCAGTTCAACAAGTACTATGCGGACTATCTGACAAAGGTAAACGCCACCATGCACCTGAACCACAAGCCCGGCGAGGTTATGCAGGTGGACTGGGCCGGCGATACTGCCGCTGTTATTGACACAGACACCGGTGAAATTATCCCGGCCTATGTGTTCGTGGCAACCCTGCCCTACAGTGGCTACAGCTACGTAGAAGCCTTTTTCTCCATGAACCAGGACTCATGGACCACTGCCCATGTGAATGCCTACAAATACTTTGGCGGCGTTACACGGATCATCCAGTGCGACAATCTGAAAACCGGCGTGCAAAAGCATGGGAAGGATGAGGTTGTTCTCAATAAATCGTACCAGGAGCTGGCAGAGCATTATGGCACGGCAATTCTGCCTGCCAGAGTCCGCGCTCCCAAGGATAAAGCTGCTGTTGAGGGTACTGTCGGTATCATCTCTACCTTCATACTGGCCGCTCTGCGGAACCGCCAGTTTTTGTCCCTATTGGAACTGAACGAGGCGATTTGGGACCGTCTGGAGGCGTTCAACCATAAACCTTTCCAGAAGCGGGAAGGCAGCCGGGCCAGCAGCTTTGCAGAAGAGAGGCCCTTCCTGCGCCCTCTGCCGCCCAGACCTTTTGAATTGGCCATCTGGAAAGTGGCAACGGTGGGACCAAATTACCACATTTCCGTGGAGCACATGAACTATTCTGTTCCCTTTGAGTACATCAAGCAGAAAGTAGATGTCCGGCTCACCAGATCCACGGTAGAGGTTTTCTACGGTGGAAACCGAATCTGTTCCCATCCCAGGCTGTACGGACGGTTTAACCAATACAGCACGATCCAGGCGCATATGCCGCCAGAGCACCAGAAGTATATCCAGTGGAACGGTGAACGGTTCATTCACTGGGCCAGTAAGGTCGGCAGCAACACGCAGGTCGTTGTCCGGGCTATTCTCGGCAGCTACAAAGTAGAACAGCAGGGCTACAAGTCCTGCATGGGTCTGCTGAAGCTGGCAGACAAGTACACTCCGGAACGGCTGGAGAATGCTTGCAAACGGGCATTGGAATACACACCCCGCCCTTCTCTCAAGAATATTCAGGCTATTCTGGCATCCGGCCAGGATAAAGCCATCCCTGAGCAGAGTACGGCTACTGCGTCCTCTTCCCAGTACGGTTTCACCCGTGGGGCTGACTACTACGGAAGGGGGAATAAGTGATGCTGACTGAAACAACGGTATCCAAGCTGCGTGAAATGCGGCTGAGTGTTATGGCCAATGCCCTGAAGGATCAACTTGCCGATCCGCAGTTCCAAAACATGACCTTTGAGGACCGGCTCGGTCTTTTGGTGGATGCGGAATGGAATGCCCGAAAGAATAACCATCTGAACAAGCTGATCCGGCAGGCAACCTTCTCGGATCCGGGAGCTTGTCTGGAAAATGTGGAGTATCTGCCCGACAGAGGACTGAAGCAGGAGGAACTGCTGCGGTTCAGCACCTGCAACTACATTCAGGAGCACCACAACATCATCCTGCTGGGAGCTACCGGCAGCGGCAAAACCTATCTCGCCTGCGCTCTGGGCATGGCTGCCGCAAGACGGTTTTATGCGGTGAAGTACATCCGGCTCCCGGATCTTCTGGTAGAATTCCAGATTGCCAGGGGCAACGGTACGATTCGCAAGCTCATGGCCCAGTACAAGAAGTACGCATTGCTCATAATTGACGAATGGCTTCTGTACCCTTTGAAAGAAACGGAAGCCAGGGACTTATTGGAAATCGTGGAGTCCCGGTACAAGCGAAACTCCACGATCTTCTGCTCCCAGTTTGACATTCCGGGCTGGCCGGAAAAGTTGTCTGACCCACTGCTGGCTGATGCCAGCTGCGACCGAATCGTCCACGATGCTTACACCGTGGTCATTGGAGGCAAGGAATCCATGCGCAAGCGGAAGGGTTTGCAGGACATCTGACTCCGACTATATTTATGATACCTTGACTGATTTGTTCTGTCCATATTCAACCTGAGCGGTGGGGCTGCTCAATCCGGGCGGTCCCATTGCTCAATTCAAGCGGAACCGCTGCTCAATTTCGCCGGTCGAGGTGATTTTGCTCAGCGGTGTACGCATTTTAGCCCTTTGCTGAGCAAAAGCAGAAGTTGTAGGGCTTGCTGAATTCAAGTCAAAAAAATCCATCAGCTCACGATTGAGCGTTCCGCCCTGAAAGGACAAAATGGCAGCAACTACCTTTTCAAAAGGGAGCTTTCGGTTTCGAGTATTGTCTTTTCCCGGATTTCGGGAAAACAGCTGCTTTTCCGCAGCAAGTTTCTTAATTGAATCCGCCAATGTTCGCTTGACACGCCTGATAGTCACACATCTCACTCCTTGTAGTTTTGTGTCACAGTGGACACTTCCTAACTACAAGGGCCTCTTTGCTTACCAAAGTAAGCAAAGAGGCCGCACATTTTTATCCTTTTGTCAAGTGCTTTGCAAAAAAAATCCTCCTACGCGATTCTTCTACCCGCATAGGAGGTGGGTGGGTTAACTAAATGACATTGGCACGGCGCGAGGGGCTCTTTTCGTAGCATTCGATAGAAAAAAAACGTGTGCCCAAGAGACACAAAGAAAGGAAATGTATGAGCAACAAAGAAAAATCGAGAATAGATTCAGTTTCCGGTTCGGCAGAGACTGAAACACCTGTGTATGCGCTTGGCAACAGCAGGTGAAACTATCCGCGTAACAGTGCAGCAGATAGCGGGGCAATCATGTGCTTCCAAGGAGAAAAGCACAATCATCACTGTCATGTCTAAAAACGCGGATGCACACGCTACAAAAGTGTGTTAGAATCATACCATCGAAAGATACAGAGAGGCTCCCGCGCACGGCGCGAGGGGCTTTTTTCGTACCCTTCGATAGAAAAAAACGTGCGCGAAAGGAGCGCACAGAAAAGAAAGGAACCATATGAGTAACCAAGAAACCAATCAGGAACAGATTCAGTTTCCGGCTCAGCAGGAACTGAAACACCTCCGCACCCGCTGCGGCAAGGTGTACGCGCTGGGCAACAACCGTTTCCGGGCGGTGGTGCAGACCACGCCGGTGCATGAGTTCGACGCGGCGACGCACCAGTGGGTGGAACTGTCCGCCGAAAAGCGCCAGCAGATGGCTGCACAGGCTCACAGCCCGATTGCGACGTTCGCGGACAGCGCGAATAGCGCGGAAAACGCCGCGGGCATCCTCGATACCTACGTTAAGGAAGGTTCGCAGCAGAACTTTTCGCACGACGAGCGCCTGTGGATCAGCAACACGAATTACTACGGAAACCGCCTGACTTATCTGAAAGTCGTGGATCTGCCGCGTCTTGGCGCGAACCACTTCATCACGTCCGCGAAACTGTGCGTTCGCAACGTCTACGCACCGTCAGCGGATACCGACATCATGTGCAAGGAAGTGCTGAAGGACTGGGATCCGGAGACGATTACTTACGCAACCCAGCCCAAAGTCAACAGCCTGTATCAGGACTACTGCCGCGTGCTGAAAAATCAGTATTCGTGGAAAGAGTTCGATGTCACGAGCCTTGCACGCAAGTGGTATCTGGGCGAAAATCACGGTGTTCAGCTGAGCGCGCCCAAAAGTGAAAGCAGCTTTTCGCAGCTGCATTCGAGCGAAACGGCGAATCAGCCGTA
>ERZ1027039.370-NODE-370-length-17457-cov-5.406160_pt1 | contig 17457 bp, 14 predicted proteins | sample MGYA00519438_ERZ1027039 | MGnify/ENA primary metagenome ERZ1027039 (study PRJEB26926, sample SAMN06164810) | human gut metagenome | biome: ENVO:00009003; feature: ENVO:2100002; material: ENVO:00002003 | host: Homo sapiens | place: USA | collected 2012 ...
AGATGTGTATAAGATACAGGTGTTACAGTAGGCGATGCCGACGGCTGTTGGCAAAGTTGGGGAAGTGATATAATCAACGGCAGCGGTAAAGTTCGTCAGTCCATTTGCACGCGGATCATCTAAGATATAATTGCTTGACACGAGCAGGATTGGAACCTTTGCATAGGCAAAGCACATACCAAGCGCCGCGGCGGTAAAAGGAAGCGTATCCGTGCCATGCGTCACAATGATGCCGTCAATATCCTTTGTGAGCTGCTCCCGGATGCAGGAGATAAGCAGGTTCAGATGCGAACCATCCATATACTCACTCAGGGTTGTATAAGGAGCTTCCGTCTGAAAGTGCGGGATGGCTGCTCCTTTTTTCTTTTGCTCGGTCTCGTACATTGCCAGCAGTCGATATGGCATTTGTGTATCAGTGGAGACAAAGTTCTGCTGTACAGACGAACCAATCGTGCCGCCTGTGAAGATAACTGTGATATTCATAAAACTACTCCGTTTCATTTTCCTTTAGTTTTAACATGATATTCGAGATAAATTCATGTTGTTCGGTATAAAAATTCGAGGAACCGTGATATTTTTGTATCGTTGCCTGAATCGAGGCAAGACCGATACCACTTTTACGCTCCTTCGTGGAGATGTATTTTCCGTTCCGTGTGCAGACATTGCCGTCAAAGCTGTTTACCATTGTGATATACAGGTGCCCCGGGGTGTCGAGATCCGCGGATAAGCGGATGAAACGGGCATCGGTCCGGACATGGCGGCATGCGGTGACTGCGTTATCAAGCAGATTGCCGAAGATCAGGCACAGGTCAATATCCGAGATTGCTATCTCCTTTGGAATAACAACCTGCAGCTTCGTCCGGATGCCATAGCTTTGGGCGATATCGATATAATAATGAATCGTTGCGTTGACCACTGGGTTGTCACAATAGGTGGCAGGTGCCTGTACATTCGATATCTCGGAAGAATAGTTGGAGATATATTCCTGTAATTTCTCATATTGGCCGGTCTGGGAAAGTTCGTTCAATACTGCAATCGTATGCTTGAAATCATGCCGGATACGGCGTGTCTCATCCAGATACGCCTGCATTTTCTCATACTGGTCTGCCTGAAGCTGGTACATCAGGGCGGTGGAATCTGCTTCGATCTTCCGGGAGGTCGTGACGGCGATGATGTACAACAGGGACTGGAACAGCATGAAGAACAGGAACAGCACACCTTCGATCACCATTGCAATCTGGAAGATCCGCCCGACGCGGATGTTGGCATAATCAATCGGAATCATATAGATGTTGCAAAAGGAGATGATTGCAGGAATCATCCATGCGATTCTCCAGAATAATGTCGTGTTGAAATTCTCAAACAGCCATCGGTATTTGTGCCGCATGCGGAGCAACACAGACATAATGAGGAGACTGACCGCATATTGTATGATCAGACCGGGCACGGAGTCGTCATGTATGTTGGAATGCGGATCGATCCGCGCGATGATGTAATAGTTCATGATGCAGCCGAAGGATAACGCAGCGGTTGCACATAAAAACATGTAAAGTAATTTCAACTTTTCCAGTTTTACAGTCAAAAAATACGCAATCAGACAGATGCCGAGCAGAGGGAAGAAGAATATGTTTGTGTAGTAGGAGCCGGAAGAGTCCATCCACGCTAACACAAAACAGACTGCAACCATGCATGGCAGCAACACCGGATAGAGCTTTCTCTGGGGAATGATGAGCCAGTCCGCAACAGGGATGATGCAAAGAAAGATGCCGGGGAGGATAATGCCGTATTCGGCGGCTCTGTAAACGAGGTTCCAGAAATTCATGAGAGTCCTCCTTTCGTCAATGCCTTCGTGCGCCGCTTAAACTGGTGAGAGATATAAGCCTGTGTGATGGCGGCTGCATTTTTCCTATGAATCGAAAATGTTGTGGAGTCGCACATGGTGCAGGAAGCGTTCTCCATATGCTGCACATAGTCCAGGTTGATGAGTATCCCCCGGTTGATGGTCAGAAACCGTTCGTCCTGTGTGAGGATGGATGCGGCTTCGCGAAATGGCATGCGGCAACGGAACACATCGCGCCCCTGAATCTGTAGATAGTTGGAATCCGAGGTGATATAGCGGATGTCAGAATATAAAACCGGAATCTGCTTTCGGTCTATCGAGATTGAAAATGCCTGTGTGTCAGTCTCTTCTTCCTGCGTGATCGCCAGCTCGTCGAACAGCCGGGCGATCATCTCCCCGGTTACGGGTTTTTCGAGATAATCAAATGCATGCACCCGGAATGCATCTGCCCGATGTTCCGGACTGCTGGTCAGGAACACGATAGGTGTCCGGGGAGCATTCCTGCGGAATTCTGCCGCCAGATCAATTCCGGTTGTATCCTGTAAATAAATATCAAAGATAACAAAAGAATATGAGATCTGTGCGCAGGCAGAAAGAAATGCAGCAGATGTCGCGAAGCAGTCACAGGCGATTGCAACATCGTGCGTGCGGCTGTAATCCATAATGGTTTTATATAATTTCTGTAATTCTTCGGGATTGTCATCCACGATGGCAAGCTTCATATTCATTTCCTCTCTGATGAATGGTTAAATTGTAATTTTTATCATTGTAACACAATTTTATATAGGAATCTATGCATCCAAATGACATTTCGTCCCAGAAAAATGCATTTCGTCCCAAAAAGGTTGACGTGCCCCCCAAAGGTATGGTAAAGAAAAAGAATGAAAAAAATGTAAAGAGGATAATATTTAGGACAGGAAAGTCCTAGGTAGTAGGAGGAGAGAAAATGAAAGTAAGAGAGAAGTTAATGCGGAAGGTGATGGCAGTTGTAATCGCAGCAGCCACAATTTTTTCGATAAGCGGAGGGACGAAGGTTGTGCCGGTCAAGGCTGCGGTAGAAGTGGCAGAGGTATTGGATGAGACTGGAATGAAGATAGCGGGATATACAACGTTTGAAGTAGCGGCGAGAAATGTATATAATAATTATACAATCAAGATGCTGGCAGACGCAACGGAGACCTGTTCTGTTGATATTGGAAACAAAAATCTTACGATTGATCTGAATGACAAGAATTTGACGATTACACAGATTTCCACTATGAATGCATTGACGATAAAAAATGGAAGTATGTCAGCGGAAATTGATAATGCAAATGTTGGAAATGATCCAGTGTTGACATTGAATGATGTAAAACTAACGATATCACATCTTTACTGGGCTACTAATGGTGGTGTTGCATTGGAAGGAACAAGTCAGGTGGATATGGTTGGTGATTATTGCTGGCTTGAGAAGCTAACAATGCAGGAAAGTTGTGTGTTTGAGGTTGGAACAAACGCATATATCAATAATTATGGTAATGTCGCGAATGGTTTAGATGTAAAAGAATTTCTGCCAGAAGGGTATCGTTTTAATGCAAAGGGAACAAGAATCTTTGACCAACAGAGGAATGAGGCAAGCAATTATGTACTTCGTTATCGCAGGCTCACCGATTCACAGCTTACCGTTACACTCAATCCGGATACATATGTCTATGATGGCAATGAAAAAAAACCTACCGTGACAGTAACCTATGACGGACAGATACTGACAGAGAACACAAGCTATAAACTGACTTATGCAAATAACAAAGATGCAGGAACAGCGAGTGTCACGATCAACGGAATAAATAGTCTACATGGACAAATTGTGAAAAACTTCATCATCAAAAAGGCAGATCAGAATGCACCGACGGGATTGACACCGACGGCAGAAACAATTGATGGAAAAAATGATGGTCAGATTGCCAATCTGGCAACGACGATGGAATATAGTGTTGATCAGACAAGCTGGACCGCCTGCACAGGCACGACGCTGACGCAGCTTTCCGATGGCGATTATTACGTAAGATATAAGGAAACAAACAATTACTATGCGTCGCCATCTACCAAGGTAGTTGTTGCAAAGGGCGTGGCTCCATCCACAACAGGCGAGCAGACGACGACAGAAGGAACGACAACAACAGAAAATCAGACGACAGGTGAGCAGGCAACCACACAGCAGACATTCGTGGAACAGCCGGATGGAGCAACTACACAGGCAGGTGCCCCGAAGACAACAGAGACAAGCAAGAAAACGGATAAAACGGTTTCCACCGGAGATGCATATCCGATAGCGATTATGATTACGCTTATGCTTGGCGCAGGCGTCGGTATCACAGGTATGATCCGAAGAAGAAAAGAAAAATAGTTAATTGTGCAATTCATACACATGAGAGCAGGATGGAAGTCCTGCTCTTTTTTCGGAAGTAAATCATGTGGTATAGTGAAGTGAGCGCGATATATGACCGGAGCCCATGCGATGGGCGTGGGAGGAAGAAAGTAAGCAGAAAAACCAGGATTGAAAATAGAGGTGCATAGCGGGAACGGAAATAAATTTACAATTTCCGTATGAAATGGTATAAATAAAGAAGATTTTACAGATTGGAAATGCGTATGGAAGAATATGTGATCAAAAATCAAAAAAAGCTCCGGCTGGGCATTACGACAGGAACGTGTAGTGCAGCGGCGGCACAGGCAGCAGCGATACAGCTTCTGCTTGGGGTAGAAAGCCATGCGGTAACCTTGCGCACGCCGAAGGGGATGACGGTTTCCGTTCCGGTGTATCTGTTGGAGGCGGATGCAGACAGGGTAAGCTATAAGGTTGTGAAGGACAGCGGCGATGATCCGGATGTGACAAACGGCACGGATGTCTGTGTGACGGTGGCGTATGCGAAGCAGCGTGTGCGAGAGCAGATAGATGGAAGCCAAGACAGGTCCTGCGCATTTACCAGCGAATCATTTCCGTATCTGACATTAGATGGAGGAATCGGCATCGGGCGTGTCACGAAAGAAGGCCTGGAACAGGCAGTCGGACAGGCGGCAATTAATCGTGTACCGCGGCAGATGATATTTGCGGCGGTGGCAGATGTGTGCGAGAAAGCAAATGTCAGTGAGCCATTGCACATCACGGTTTGGATGCCAGAGGGCGAGGCTCTGGCGAAGCGCACATTTAACCCGAAGCTTGGCATCGAGGGCGGACTGTCGGTGCTAGGAACAAGCGGAATCTTAGAGCCGATGAGTGAGCAGGCGATTGTGGCAACGATCGAGACGGAGATCCGGCAGTTGCATGCGGTCGGCGAAGAGAAAATATTAGTCACACCGGGAAACTATGGACAGGCGTATGCGTCTGAATATTTGAAACTTGATCTGACAAAGAGCGTCAAGTCAAGCAATTATATCGGTGATACGATTGACCTTGCAATCTCATATGGCATGAAGGATTTCTTGCTGGTTGGAAATATCGGAAAGCTGGTGAAGCTGGCGGCAGGAATTTTCAACACACATTCCAAGGTGGCAGATGGACGAGGAGAAATCTTCGCGGTGCATGCAGCGATGGCGGGCGCCGAAGCGAAGGTGGTACAGGAAATCTACGACTGTATCAATACCGATCGGATGTTGGATGTGTTGGAACGAGAAGGCTTGCGGGAAGTGGTGATGCAGAGTATCCTTGCGGCGATCGAGAAGCATGTCGCAGGCAGAGTCGGCGATACGATGCGGTTTGGAGTTATTGTATTTTCGGAGAAGTATGGATATCTGGGGCAGACGAGTGATGCGGAAAGAGAGTTAAATAAATGGTACATTTTGTAGGAGCGGGTCCCGGTGCGTGTGATCTGATCACTGTGCGGGGCATGAATCGAATCAAGGAAGCGGACGTGATTATCTATGCGGGTTCGCTTGTAAATCCAGAGCTGCTTTCCTATGCAAAGGCGGATTGCAAGATCTATAACAGTGCGCATATGACACTCGATGCGGTTGTGGATGTGATGCGGGAAGCAGAGGCAGCAGGTAAAGGGACGGTGCGCCTGCATACGGGCGATCCGTCCGTGTATGGGGCAATCCGCGAGCAGATGGATCTGCTGGATGAATACGGAATCAAATATGATGTATGTCCGGGTGTGAGTGCGGTGTTCGGTGCTGCGGCATCGCTGGCGTGTGAGTATACGTTGCCGGATGTGACGCAGACATTGATTCTGACAAGAGCGGAAGGGAAAACTCCTGTGCCGGAGAAGGAAAATCTGCGGAGTCTGGCGGCACATCGCGCCAGTCTAGTGTTGTATTTGTCGTCCGGGCTTGCAAGAAAGGTACGGCAGGAGCTTTTGATCGGTGGATATGCAGAGGATACGCCGGTTGCTGTCGTGTATAAGGCAACGTGGCCGGAAGAGAAAATCATCCGCACGACACTGGCAAAGCTTCCGGAAGATATGGAAGCTGCGGGAATTACGAAGACGGCACTGATCATCGTATCTCCGGCACTTGGAAGTATCTATGAGAAATCAAAGCTCTATGACGCAGCATTTGCAACGGAATACCGCGGTGCGACGGAGATTGCCCTTCCGGCAGGGATCCGCCGCATGCTGCTTATCACATGCAGTGTGCGTGGGTATGCAACAATGCAAAAATTGGCGAAGAAGCTGGAAAATATTTCCGGTGCAGAAATTATTGCGAAGGTAAAATGCGAGGCGCTTCCAGAGGTTTCAATGAAGGAAACAGTGAAGGCATGTGTTGACGAATATTTTGAACAGGTGGACGCTATCGTGTTCGTAACAGCAAGTGGAATCGCGGTACGGAGTGTAGCGGAACACCTGACACACAAATCCAAAGATCCAGCAATCGTGTGCATGGACGAATGCAGCAAACACGTGATATCGTTGGTGAGCGGGCATGCCGGCGGGGCAAATGCACTCACACAGATGCTGGCGGATGTGATGTGGGCAACACCGGTTATTACGACGGCGACGGACGTGGAAGGACAGTTTTCTATCGATGATTATGCGCGGGAACATAATTTAGTTGTGACGGACTGGGCGAAGGCGAAGGCAATCAGCGCAGAGGTGCTGGCGACCGGGGCGAAGCCTGTGTGGGTGGATGAAGCAGAGGTTTCGCAGGAAGAAGAGAAGAACGCATGCGGGAATAGAATCGATGTTCGGAGATTAAAGATAGGTTCGTATCAGGTTATTGTAACTCCACGAGATATCCTGCCAGATGAGAAAATGTTGCAGCTTGTTCCACTCTGCATCGTAGCAGGAATTGGATGCAAGAAGGGAACATCTTCGGATAAAATCGAGCATGCGGTGCAGGATGCATTTGCGAAAGCAGGCTTGCGGATGGAAGCGTTATGTGCGGTGGCGAGCATTGATTTGAAGAAGGAAGAGGCTGGATTGCTTGAATTCTGCGAGACGCGGAAAGTGCCATTTGAGGCATATACGGCAGAAGAATTGCAGGCGGTGTCGGGGACGTTTTCCGCATCCGAGTTCGTGACAGGCGTGACAGGCGTGGATAATGTTTGTGAGCGCAGTGCAGTGAAATATGCAAGCGAGCATGGCGCGAATGATGGAGAGCTGTTGCTTCGCAAGCAGGCGCAGGATGGCGTGACGGTAGCACTGGCGTATGTGGGTGTAGCGAGTGGAAAGTAAGCAGAAAAACCCACGCGGTGGGTGTGGGAGCCGAAAAACAAGCGAAAAAACCCAAACCAGAAGCTATAACATAGAAATATAGAGCAATAACGGAGAGAAATATGAGCGCAGATAGTAAGAAGGAATTGTATATTGTCGGGCTTGGCCCCGGCGCGAGACAGAAGATGACGCAGGAAGCAATCGACGTCGTGGAAGCCTGCGAAGTGATTGCGGGATATAAGGTGTACATTGATTTGCTGAAGCCGTATTACCCGGATAAGGAATATCTGGTGAATGGTATGAGGCAGGAGGTAGAACGATGTCGGCTGGCACTGGAAACTGCGGCAGGCGGAAAGAAGACAGCGCTTGTCTGTAGTGGTGACGCTGGCGTATATGGCATGGCAGGAATCACATTGGAGCTGGCAACAGAATTTCCGGAGGTGGATGTACATGTGATTCCGGGCGTGACGGCAGCATTATCCGGTGCGGCATTGCTTGGTGCACCGCTTGGACATGATTTTGCAGTGATCAGCTTGAGTGATCTGCTGACACCGTGGGAGTTGATAGAGCGGCGTCTTGCGGCAGCCGCTGAGGGTGATTTCGCAATCTGTCTGTACAATCCGTCCAGTCACAAACGACATGATTATCTGCAGAAAGCGTGTCAGATTCTGTTACAGAAAAAATCTGGAGATACAATCTGTGGAATCGCGCGGAATATTGGACGAGACGGCGAGGAGAAACGAATTCTGACACTGGATGAGTTACTGGAGACGCAGGTGGATATGTTCACGACAGTATTTATCGGAAATTCCCAGACACGAAAAGTTGGTGACGCGATGGTGACACCGCGCGGATATAGAAGAGATAACGCATGAAAGTAGTTATATTTGGTGGTACAACGGAGGGGCGACAGCTTGCCGAGTATCTGATACAATTAAACAAGAAGCAGAAAATGCAGACTATCGAAGTCCATGTTTGCGTGGCATCGGAGTATGGTGCACAGGTACTGCCGGAGGATGCCGCACTCAAGGTGCATGTGGGTCGGCTGGAGCAGGCAGATATGCAGGAATTCCTGCAGGCAGTACAGGCAGACCTCTGTGTGGATGCGACACATCCGTATGCGGTGATCGTGACACAGAATATCTATCAGGCGTGTAAGGCGGTGGAAGTTCCGTATATTCGCGTGCGGCGAGAGATGCATACCTGTGAAGCATCGGACAGTGTCTATGTTGAGGATACACAGGCGGCGGTTGATTATCTGAAAGGCGTGACCGGAAACATTCTGATTACGACAGGCAGCAAAGAATTACATTTGTATACGCAGATCCCGGACTATGAATCGCGCTGTACGGCGCGTGTGCTTCCAACGCCGTCTGTGGTAGAGGCATGTACGGAACTGGGATTTACCGGCAAGCATCTGATCTGCATGCAGGGCCCTTTCGATCTGGAGATGAATCTGGCAACTTTGCGCTATGCAAATGCTGATTTCCTTGTGACAAAGGCAAGTGGGAAGAATGGCGGCTACGATGAAAAATGTGAGGCTGCGCTTGCCGCGGGAGTGCATCTGGTTGTGATCGGGCGTCCGAAGGAGCAGGTAGAACCGGTGATGTCACTTGCACAGGCAGAAAAATATTTGTCTGATATGATAAGGGGCAGAAAGGAGAATCAAAAGAATGGGGAATAATGAACACACAATCGTATATTTGATCGGTATGGGACCGGGAAATTCGGATTGCCTGACGCGGGAAGCGGTACAGGCATTATCGCAGGCGACCGTATGTATCGGTGCTTCCCGCATGCTTGCGATCTGGAAGAACCTCTGTGAAGAAGATGGACGCGACGCGGAGCAGACATTTTATAATGCGTATAAGGCAGAAGAAATTGCAGAACTGATTCAAAATCATGTCGGAGAGACGATTGCGGTAGTGTTCTCCGGGGATATTGGTTTTTATTCTGGCGCGAAGAAGCTTTCCATGATGTTGCGGAAGGCTGTGGGGAAAGTCTGCAATATGGTGGATGACACGACAGGAACAACCGAACAGATACAGGCAGATAAAACAATTTATGAGCTTTGTTATATTCCGGGACTCTCGTCTGTTCAGTATTTGTTTGACAAAATTGGCTGGGCATGGGAGGATGCAGAGCTTATCAGCAATCATGGCGTCTCTGCAAATATTCCAGCGAAGGTGCTGCATCATGCGAAGGTTGGTACATTGCTTGGCGGTGAAAATCAGGTGGCAGAGGTCTGTAAGCGGCTTACCGAAGTGGGATTGGGAGAAATCGCGGTAGTCGTTGGAGAGCGGTTGTCATATCCTGATGAGAAAATTACAAAGAAGTATGCCAAAAATCTATGTGAGGAAACATTTGATAAGCTGGCGGTTGCGATATTTATAAATGATCATCCGCAGCCAAGGCGTTTAGCTCCGGGAATCAAAGATGAAATGTTTATCCGGGGTAAGGTGCCGATGACGAAGGAAGAAGTGCGGATGGTTGTAATCGCAAAGCTTGGAATTCAGGAAGACACAGGACTGGTGAAATATGATCAGAACAGCGGGCAATGCATGACAAGCAATCCTGCACCAGTCATTTACGATGTAGGAGCGGGAACGGGTTCAGTATCCATTGAGTTGTCACTCCTGACTGAGCAGGGAACGGTATATGCGATTGAGAAAAAGCCAGAAGCTGTGGAATTGTTGCATGCGAACCGAGAGAAGTTTCATGTGGGAAATATGGAGATCCTTGCGGGCGAAGCATCGGAAGTGATTCCAACGCTTCCTGCACCGACGCATGTATTTATCGGAGGAAATGGCGGAAATCTGTTCAAGATCATGGATCAGATCTATGCGAAAAATCCGAACGCGCGCATTGTTCTGACTGCAGTCACATTGGAGACGCAGGCAGAAATGCTTACATTGGCAGACATAGCGAAGCGGCATAACGTGGATTTTAATATGGTACAGATGGCGGTGACGCGCAGCCGCGAAGCTGGCCCGTATCATATGATGCAAGCACAAAATCCGGTGTGGATCGTGACGATGGGATAGAAAATGTACAGGAGCGACCGGAAGAAACAATAGTATAGAAAATGCACAGGAGCGACCGGAAGAAACAATAGTATAGAAAATGCACAGAAACAGCCGAGAAGAAACAATAGTATGGAAAATGGACAGGAACAGCTGGTAAGAATCAATGGTATAACATGTACAGTTACAGTCGGGGAGAAACAATGCAACACAAGAATAATATCCAGGTAAATACCCCACGCGTGATGTTCGCAGCGACACGGAGTGGCAGCGGAAAAACAACCGTGACGTGTGGTGTGCTGGCAGCATTAAAAAAACAGAATATAAAGGTACAGGCGTATAAATGCGGTCCGGATTATATCGATCCGATGTTTCACCGGACGGTGCTCGGAATCGACACTGGAAATCTGGATACCTTCTTTGCGGATGCTGATGCGATTGGACGCATCCTGGCGCGAGACACGAAGGATGCAGAATTGATCGTGATGGAAGGCGTCATGGGATATTACGACGGTGTTGGTGGAGCAACGACGATGGCAAGCTCTTATGAATTAAGCAAGGTTACGAAGACACCGGTCGTTCTAATCGTGGATGCGAAGGGCGCGAGTGTCACGCTTGCGGCGATCATCCGCGGAATTATGGAATATAAGAAGGACAGCCGGATTGTAGGGGTGATATTAAACCGTGTATCACCGATGTTTTACAGCCGGATCAAGCATGTGATCGAGACGGAATGTGGGATTCCAGTGCTTGGATATCTGCCGGAAGATGCATCATTTGCGGTACCATCCAGACACCTTGGACTGCTGCAACCGGATGAAATGCAGAAGCAGAGAGACTGGGTGGAAACAGTTGCGAAAGCTGCCAGAAAAACGATTGATATTGACGGGATTCTGGAGATCGCGGCACAAGCAGAGATGTTGCAGATACAGAAGGCGACAGGTGAGACAGAAAAAAGCAAGTTCCCAGCCGGTTATCGCATTGGCGTGGCAAGAGATGCGGCATTTTCCTTTTATTATCGGGAGAATCTGCGCATGTTAGAGGATATGGGAGCGACACTTGTGTACTTTTCTCCGCTGACAGATGCGCATGTGTCGGAGGTGGATGCACTGATCTTTGGCGGCGGTTACCCAGAGCTTTATGCAAAGCAGTTGTACGAGAATCAGTCGATGCGTGCGTCTGTCTGGCAGGCATTGGAAGCAGGCATGCCGTGCCATGCAGAATGTGGCGGTTTCTTATATCTTGGCAAATCACTTGCCGATGCAGAGGGAAATGTATATGAGATGGTCGGTTTCTTGGATGGTGCAGGATTCCGGACAGAGCGGCTACAGCGATTTGGGTATGTGGAGCTGGCACCGCAGGAAGCGGATGCATTTGCCGTGAATACGGTTTTGCGCGGACATGAGTTTCACTACTGGGATAGCACGGATTGTGGCGATGCCTGTTTGGCGTGGAAGCCCCTTTCCAAGCAGAAGACCTATCCGTGTATGGTGAAGAAGAAAGGAACGTTCGCCGGATTCCCACACCTGTATTACGCGGGTGCGGAGAATTTTTTCTATCATCTATTTTTAAATAGTACAGAGAATGAAAATAGATGAAAATAGATAATATAGTTTTTGGTTAGTAATGAGGGAAGAGAAGAGTAAGAGGGTATTATGTTAGAAGAGATACAGTTACAGCAGGTGCTGCCACAGGAAATTGAAAAACGAAGCTTCGAGATTATCACAGAGGAGCTAGGAAATGTTGAATTAGATCCGCTTCAGGCACCGATTATCAAGCGGGCAATCCATACGTCGGCGGATTTTGATTATTTGAAGAATCTGACATTTTCTGAGCTGGCAGTGGAACAGTTCCATACGGCGATTAAAAATGGAGCCTGTATTGTCACGGATACGCAGATGGCGAAATCCGGCATTAACAAGAAAGAACTTGCGAAATACGGTGGTGAGGTCTACTGCTTTATGAGCGATGACGACGTGGCAGAGATTGCGAAGAAACAAGGTTCCACGCGGGCAGTAGCAAGTATGGAGAAGGCGTGCATGTTAGACAAGCCGCTTATTTTCGCGATTGGAAATGCACCGACCGCGCTGGTGCGTCTGTATGAGCTGATCGACGAAGGAAAGCTGCATCCATGCGGCATTATTGGTGTGCCGGTTGGCTTCGTGAATGTGGTGGAAGCGAAAGAACTCATCATGCGGACACCTGTGCCGTATATTGTGGCACGAGGCAGGAAGGGCGGTAGCAATATTGCCGCGGCAATCTGCAATGCGCTGTTGTATGAACTGCGGGATATGGAGAAGTAAGAAATTATGAACGAGACACAGCAGAAAATCTATACACAGGCAAAGGGAAAATGGGATGCGATCGCGAAGCCAATCGACAGTCTCGGCGTGTTCGAGGATATGGTTGCCAGACTTTGTGCGATCGCCGGGACAGTGAATCCCGGTGATTATAAGCGGCGGGCACTGCTGACGCTGTGCGCAGATCACGGCGTTGTGGCAGAGGGCGTGACGCAGACCGATGCCAGCGTGACAAAGGTCGTAGCGGAGAATATTGCACACGGCTGTTCCGGTGTCAATTATATGGCGCAGATGGCAGGCGTGGATGTGTATGCCGTCGATATCGGTATGCGGGGAGAAGCATATCCGGATGCGACATTCGGTATGGGACATATGATAAACCGGAAGGTACAGGCTGGAACCGGGAATCTTGCGAAGGAACCTGCGATGTCGATGGAAATCTGCGACCGCGCAATTGAAGCAGGAAAAGAGCTTGTACGGGAATGTAAAGAAAAAGGCTATGAGATATTAGCGGTTGGTGAGATGGGAATCGGAAATACAACTCCGACCTCTGCCCTGCTTGCGGCACTGCTTGATCTGCCAGCGGATACGGTGACCGGGCGCGGCGCCGGACTCAATAATGCCGGACTTGCAAGAAAGGTGCAGGTGATCACGCAGGCACTTGCGCGTGTGCAGGGAACGACCGATGCGAAGCAGCTACTCGCTGAGCTTGGCGGGCTGGAGATCGCCGGGATGGTGGGCGTATTCTTAGGTGCCAGACAATATCAGATTCCGGTCGTGCTGGATGGTGCGATCACCTGTGTGGCGGCGCTCGTTGCGATGCGGATGGAGCCGGAGGTTGTAGATTATCTTCTGGCATCACATGCGTCGGAGGAAGCGAGTGGAAGGCTGGCACTGAACGCACTCGGACTTCCGGCAGTGATACATGGCAAGCTGTGTCTGGGCGAAGGCAGCGGAGCGATGATGTTATTTCCACTTTTGGATATGGCATTTTCCATCTATAAAAATATGGGAACCTTTGATGATCTGTCGATTGAAGCATACAGCCGGGATGGAAAGCCGGAAGAATAGGGGGAACGCATGAAACATAGAAAGATATGGATAATTATAGCGGGTGTAGTACTGATTGTGGCTGGCGTACTCGGCGTTGTATTTGTAAGACAAAATTGGAATTCGAAGGATACGGGACCGCATTCGATTGAAATTACGTTTGGATTTGATGAGTTTACATTTATGAAGCATACGCTGTCCGAGGGAGACAGAATGAGTGCGATCATGATGGAGAACAATATTGGCATGGCAAACAGCGTGAATGATACAAGGGATTATTTTGTGTACTATGCTGATAATATGAAGGCGCAGGTTCTGATGTGTCCGTATGAGATTGACGGGGATAGAAACTACAGAGCTTCCGTGTATATTGTCTCGAAAGAGAGCGAAAATGACAGAAGAATCCACATGAGCATAGATAAATCGCAGCCGGAGTATGATACATATTATAAGGGACCGATTCAGATCGGGGATTCGCTGGAGCAGGTATACGAGTATCTTCATATAGATGAGATCATGAAATATGGAGAACTGGAGGAGAAAAATAACCGGAAATATTACACATGTGACAGTAACCTTGGCGTTATCACGTTTCACGAAGAACCGTTTACCGGATTGCAGGAACTGGAGAAATATAAGACGCCGGAGGAATATTTGAAGACAGGAAATACGATCCAATACATTATTAATTTTGATACATATGATCTGCAGGTTCAGGTTGATGAAAGTCTGACTGTTTCACACATTAGTTTAGCTTATGATCCGGATCGGACGGCTATAAGCAGCGACCTTGCGGATATGGGCTTCTAAAGAAAGGTAAATAGACGATGTTACATATTGTGTATGGCGGAAGTGCCAGCGGGAAATCATCGTATGCAGAAAGCTTCGCCATGTCCTTGCAGGGCGAAGGACGGCTGCTCTACATTGCGACGATGTATCCGTATAAATGGAATACGACGGAGATTGATCCGGAGACGATGCAGCGGATTGAACGCCACCGCGCGATGCGTGCCGACAAAGGGTTTGATACGGTCGAATGTTACCGGCATGTGGAGCATATTGTGGCGAAGCGGCAGGATGTGCTGCTGCTTGAATGTATGTCGAACCTGCTTGCAAATGAGATGTATCTGGAACCGGATAGTAATGCAGGCTCCGATATGGCAGAGACGATGTCCCCTGTAAGCAACAAAATCGTACAGGCGCTCATTGATTTATCTACGCGTGTGCAGGAACTGGTGATTGTCACAAATGATGTGTTCTCCGATGGCGGAAGTCTGACCTACGATGAAAGCACGCGGGAGTATGTGAAGAATCTGGCAGAGATTAACTGTGCACTCGCACGGGAGGCAGCAACCGTGACGGAGGTTGTCTGTGGGATTCCGGTCATAGTCAAGAAAAATCACCCAATGGGGAAGTAAGGTTAAGAGTAGGAATTGGGTAGAAATTGTGAATGGAAGAAAATTCCCCAATCATAATGCAGAAAAATGAGAAATCATTGGGGAGAAAATTGGAATATGAAAAACATCCCCAATTTCAGAGAAATGGGTAAGTCAAAATTGGGTAAAAAGTTTAGAATTATCAAAAAATCCCCATGTAGGAACAATAGCAAGTAGGAGAAATAAGAACAAAAAGTTCGAGTAAATTGATCAGAGGAGATAAGCAACCATGATGAAAGCAATCTTAATCGCATTTTCGACATATTCCAAGATACCAATGCCGCATTTCAAATGGGATTCGAAAGCCTTGCAGTACAGCATGTGCGCGTTCCCGTTGGTTGGGGCTGTGATTGGCGCGGGTGAGTTCGCGATCTGGTATCTCTTTGGTTTTCTCTTGCAGTGGTCGGAAGTCTTCACAGCGGCGCTTCTTACGATATTCCCGATCCTGATCACAGGCGGCATCCACATGGATGGATTCCTAGATACCGTGGATGCGAAATCTTCTTATAAGTCCAAGGAGGAGAAGCTGCAGATTCTGAAAGACCCACATACCGGGGCGTTTGCAATCATCCGCGGCTGTCTGTATTTCCTGATTTATTTTGGATGCATGTATGAGCTTGTAGCTGCAAGTTCTGTAAAGCTTGCTGCCGGAGTGCAGACGGCAGGAACGGGGGAGGCTGCTGTGAATGGCAGTCTGACAACAATCGGGAAGGATGGAAATCCTATGCGGATGCTGGCGGTTTTTGCCATCGGATTCGTCTTGGAACGTACCTTGTCCGGACTTTCGGTACTCACATTTCAGAAAGCAAAAAAAGAAGGCATGCTGGCAGATACCGCACGCCTTGTAAATAATCGCTCAAAGGGGATCATGTTCGTATGGCTTATTGCCTGCATTGCCGCAGGCTGTCTGATACAGCCGGTTGCAGCACTTGTGATCACAGGCATCGCCATACTTGTATTTTTCTATTATCGTTTTATGTCGTATCGCACCTTTGGCGGAGTTACCGGCGATCTGGCTGGATATTTCCTGCAGATGTGCGAACTCTGGATGTTAATTGGAACCGTCGTTTTGGTGCATGTGATTTAATTTTCCGTTGTTTCTGCATCGGTTGTGGAAGCGGTGCTGTTGGCAGACTTGACAAGGTTCACGATCTTGTCCTCAGGTGTCAGGTATTCGACATCGCCGAACAAAGCCGTTTTCTCTGCCATCAGTTCTTTCACGATGTTTGTTCCATAGCGACCATCAAAGGTGTCTAAGAAATAGTCTTCCAGGGTTCCTTTCTGGATTGGAACGTATGTAAATCCAACTTCATTCTCCGGATATACGTAATATCCGCTTGTCTCACTGTAACGAAAAGTGTCAAAGAAGTTTACCGCAATTCCAAAATCTTCAAATTGCCAGCCAATGTACATTAGATATGATGAGAACTGGTCATCCGATTTTTCCGGATGCAGGAACGTGTCAACGAAGTACTGGGTATTTTCTTCGGCTGACTTTTCTGCATCATAGTCGTTGCCGAAACAGATATAATTCGGGGTACCAAACATGGTTGTCAGCATATCCATATAGATATATGCAGGATTCGGATCGTCGTAAAAGTTGTAGACGTCGTTGTAAGAATCCTCGGAAACCCCGAAAGCATCGTAATCTAAATATGTACTGAACAGTGACCAGAGATTCTTGTCAAGGGCTTCGCCAATGGTCATATCGTCTTCGTCTATCATCAGCTGGGGAAGGGAGTAACTATCCTCATAAAATGATACGGAATATGCAGATTCATCCAGTGCATCCGTAAGTGGCACGCTGGCTGCGCTGTAAGGCATGCTAAAAAGCGTATCCGTCGTAACCGGGAACGTCAGTCCGTACAGACCGGCACCCTCAGGTAATTCCAGTGTCTCTGCGTCTGAAAACCCGCGGCTAAATACCCATGGACAGATGGCGTAGTCGATCGTACCGGCTGCTGTTTCGCTTCCGGAATTATCGGAACTGCTTTCGCTTGTTACTGCCGGAGCAGGAGTGTCCGACGTGGTATCTTCTTTCTTGCCACAACCGGTTGTCAGTGTAAGGGCGGCTGCCAGTGACAGTCCAAGTGCCAGTGTCTTTGTAAGTTTTTTCTTCATTTTGATAGTCTGTCTCTTATACACATCTCCGAGCCCACGAGACTCGACGTCATCTCG
>ERZ1027039.380-NODE-380-length-17191-cov-6.898459_pt1 | contig 17191 bp, 7 predicted proteins | sample MGYA00519438_ERZ1027039 | MGnify/ENA primary metagenome ERZ1027039 (study PRJEB26926, sample SAMN06164810) | human gut metagenome | biome: ENVO:00009003; feature: ENVO:2100002; material: ENVO:00002003 | host: Homo sapiens | place: USA | collected 2012 ...
GCCTTATCGTCGGCAGCGTCAGATGTGTATAAGAGACAGCCTCCACCCCGCCTTCCTCACCCGAATGAAAGAAATGCTCGGCAACGAATACCCCTCCTTCCTCTCCAGCTTCAGCGCTCCCCGAACCTACGGCCTGCGCATAAACACCTCCAAGATCACCTGCGAAGACTTCGAAAACCTGTCTCCATTTCCAACCCGTCAGATCCCATGGATCAAAAACGGCTACTTCTACGATGAAGACATCCGTCCTTCCAGATGCCCATACTACCAGGCCGGCCTCTACTACCTTCAGGAACCCAGCGCCATGACCCCCGCCTCCCGCATCCCCATCGAGCCGGGTGACAGAGTCCTGGACCTCTGCGCAGCCCCGGGCGGCAAGGCAACTGCAGCAGGCGCAGCACTTCAGGGACAGGGGCTTCTGGTAGCAAACGATATCAGCACTTCCCGCGCCAGAGCCCTCCTTCGCAACCTGGAACTCTTCGGCATCCCAAATGTCTTCGTAGCAAACGAAACACCTGCAAAGTTAACCAAAGCATTCCCCGAATTCTTCGACAAGATCATCCTGGATGCTCCATGCTCCGGAGAAGGAATGTTCCGTAAGGAAGAAGCCCTTGCCAAAGACTGGACTCCCGAAAAATCCCTGGAGCTTTCCGAAATCCAGAAAGAGCTTATCCTCCAGGCAGCCGATATGCTCCGTCCCGGCGGACTGATGCTTTACTCTACCTGCACATTCGCGCCTGCAGAAGACGAACAAACTGTTTCCCATCTTCTGGAAAACCGTCCTGACATGGAACTGGCAGAAATGGAAGATTATGAAGGCTTCTCCCATGGAGTTCCTGAATGGGGAAACGGAAATCCTGAGCTTACCAAATGCATCCGGATTTTCCCACACAAAATGAACGGAGAGGGACACTTCCTTGCGCTCTTCCGTAAAAAAGGACAGGCAATCAAGGAAAGCTCCCGTCCTCACACAAAACCGGACAAAAACGCATTTCCACTGATTGAGGAATTTCTGAACGAAATCGGTCTGAAAACCCTCTGCGGCCAGCCATTTGACTGGGAACGTGTGGAAATCCGCGGTGATAAAGCCTACTATCTTCCCCCGGTTGCCCACAACTTCCGCGGCATCACCTTCTTAAGAAACGGTCTCTATCTCGGTGACCTGAAGAAAAACCGCTTCGAGCCGTCTCAGCCACTTGCACTGGCGATCCGCAAAGATGAAGCAGAAGCAGTCATCTCTCTCTCCGCTTCTGACGAAAGGATCACCAGATATTTAAAGGGCGAAACCTTAAATATCGAACCCGAAGAAGCAGCTCACAAAAAAGGCTGGCATCTCCTCTGTGCAGATGGATATCCCATTGGCTTCGGCAAACTGGTCAACCAGATCCTGAAAAACAAATATCCGGCAGGGTGGCGCGTATAACACGCGCTTATCCCTGCCGGATATTTGAATTCACAATAATAATTTTTATTCCGCTCACAGCAATATCTCTTTGTGCAATGTAAACGAATAAATGATCTTTTCCTTCACTCTTTTCCCCGTCATCCGCTCCAATGCCCGGGCATAATCCTCAAGCTGCACATGATACAGATCGATCAGCTTCTGTTCCTGTCCTCTCTTCACTCTATCCGTTTTATAGTCCACAAGAACAATCTCTTCCTCTTCCATAAAATAGGCATCGATAATTCCCTGCACCAGCACTGTTTCGTTCTTCCACCCATCATCGAGCATAGAAGCACTTCTCTGAATCACAAAAGGCTGTTCTCTGTAAAGATGTTTTTTCATGGCAGCCTTCTTCATCCTCTGCCCCAGCCCGGACTCCACAAACCTCCTGATATCCCGGATCCGGATACATTCTGCTTCCTGCTCTGTCATCTTCCGGCTCTCCAGAAGTCTCTTTAACTGAGCCCGAAGCTGTTCCTCTGTATCTGCTTCTGCATAATCCAGACATTCCATTACTCTGTGATAAGCAGTACCTCTGGCAGCCCCCTTATACTCTTCCTGCTTCTCTGCCATAAATGCGGGAACCGGCGCTTCCTGTTCTTCCTCCTGCTCTTCGGCAGACACACTGATATTCTCTTCCAGTTCACTTTCATCATGCCAGCTTCTCTTTTTCAGATCCGAAACACTGACTTTAACCGGAATATCTTCCAGATATTTATACGGATATACAAAGGAAAATCTCTTCTCTATCTCTTCCTTCACAGCCTCATCATACACTTTATTTTCATCCCAGTTCTTCAGATATTCCTCCTGCATCTGGTTTCCTGCCTGGATGAGAACTGCCTTTTCTGTCATCTGACGGACAGTAATCTTTTTTATCACAAACTCAGAGATATCATCGTAAATCCCCGGCTGTTTCTTCATGAGGATTCCATATTCCCACAGAAGTTCACTCATGGCCCGATGCCGCACCAGTGCAGGCAGTACAAAAGCCCAGTAATTCTTTGCTTTCATTCTGGTTCCCAGTGGGAGCAGTTCTTCTTCCTCATCCAGAAAACGCGACAGCGACAGCATCTGCTTTTCCAGCTTTCCGACTGTTCCTGTAAGGATCAGTTTCTCTTTTGCTCTTGTCATGGCAACGTAAAGTACCCTCAGTTCCTCTCCCAGACTCTCCTTCAGAAGCTGTCTTCTGATCACCTGCTTATTCAGCGAAGATGCGATCACCCGTTTCTCCGGTATGATAGCATCAGCCCCTATTCCCAGTTCCGGATGAAGCAAAAGACCTGCATTCATATCCTGAAAATTAAACTGTTTTCCCATACCGGCCACAAATACTACCGGAAATTCAAGTCCCTTACTCTTGTGGATCGTCATGATCTCCACTGCGGTATTGCCCGCTCCTGTCAGATTGACTTCTCCATAGTCTACCTGATATGCCTGTAGCTGTTCGATATAACGAACAAAGTTAAACAGACCCCTGTAGCTTGTCTTCTCATAGTCCATAGCTTTCTCCACAAGCATGGTAAGATTTGCAAAACGCTGCTCCCCTCCCGGAAGTGCCCTTGCATAATCTCCATACCCGGTTTCTTTCAGCACATAAAGGATCAATTCGTGGACCGGCGTATATGCAGCCATATTTCTTACCTTTTCAAGTAGACTCAGAAATCCTTTTAATTTAATATTCAGAGAATTCTTTTCATCTGTTCGCAGATTACTGTTTAACAATTCAGATTTCAGCTTATCCGGATCCAGTTCTTTTTCGGGGATTTCATTTTCTCCTGCATATGCCGAAACACTCTCATAGAGCAGACCATCAGGATACTGTATTCTAAGCTCTGCCAGTTCCTGTGAAGTGCATCCGACGATCGGTGAACGAAGCACTCCCATAAGCGGAATATCCTGCAGCGGATTGTCACACACCTTCAGATAATTCAATACAGTCACAATCTCGGTTGCAGAGAAATATCCGGTTCTTGATGTACAATATACGGGAATCCCCTGAGATGCCAGCACTTCCCTGAAGGTTTCTGCCCATCCATAGGCAGTGCGCAGCAGGATTACAATATCCCCGTATTCCACAGGCCGGTATTCCTTCGTCTCTTTATCTACGATATGTTCTTTTCCCACAATTTCTTTAATTCTCTGTGCAATGGCCAGCGCCTCCAGTTCCTGCCCGGTCTGATTTTCCATTTCCCTGCGGTTTCCCGATGCACCTGCGTCTTCATAGTCCTGTACATCAGACAGTTCTTCTCCGTCTCTCTCGACCAGAAGAACCTCTGTCTTTACAAATTCCTCTGACTCTCCTTCCGGAAAAGAAGCTCCGGGATAAAGGGCCGCATCTTTGTCATAGGTAATCCCTCCCAGGTCTTCCCCCATGATCTGTCGGAAAATAAAGTTTACACTCTCCAGAACCTGTTCCCTGCTCCGGAAATTTTTGTGCAGGTCAATTCTCTGCTCCTGTGCTTCTTCTGTGGAATAACTTTTATATTTTTCCATGAAAAGCTCCGGCCTTGCCAGACGGAAACGATAGATACTCTGCTTTACATCTCCTACCATGAAGATATTTTTCTTCTGGTTGATCCACCCGGATACTGCTGTTGTCAGAAGCTCCTGCACTAAGTTACTGTCCTGATATTCATCCACCAGGACTTCATCATACTTTGCGGAGAGCTCTCTCGCAGCCTGAGACATATGGATTTCTTCCCCTTCTTTCGTCATCAGTATCTGCAGGGCAAAATGTTCCATATCCGTAAAATCCAGAATATTCTTTTCTCTCTTCGCCTCTCCGAACTGTTTTTTAAATCGTGCCGTCAACTCAACTAACATCTCTATTGGGCCTCTGATATATCTGATCACTTCCAGAAGTTCTTTCTCTGCACTCTGGAAATATCGCTGACCCAGTTCCTTCAGAATCTCCTTTTCCTCATCCCGGAGATCTTTCACTCTCTGCTTCTTCTGTTCATCTACATCCGCAGCCTTCTTTGTGCTCAGCCGGGCAAATGAGGGTTTCATAAGTATTTCTGCAGTTCCATTATAATCTCTTTTCTCTGCCAGTTCCTGCAGACTTCTTATAAGAAGCAGATCACTGCTCAATGCCTCATCATACAGATACGGACCATCCGGCTCTGAGCAGATTCTTCGAGCCTCCTGCACCAGAAGCTTCGCTTCCTGCAGTTCATCCTTCACTGCATCCCAGAGCATCCTCATCCACTCAGTCTCTCTTAACTCTTCCAGGGAATCAATCCTGTAATCATCCATACACCCGGACAGCCATTCCTGCGGAAAAGGATTGCTCATAGCCATTTCATATAATTTCTGTATCAGGTTTCCCAGATTTTCATCTGACTTTCCTGTTGCAAAGCATTCCACGAATTTCTGAAACTTTTCATCTTTTTTGGCATAATATTCTTCAAGCAGTGCTTTCACAACATCTCCTCGCAGAAGCTTCAGCTCCCCCTCATCTGCCGTCCGATATCCCGGATCCAGTCCGATCAGATGAAAGTAATTCCGGATAATATAGGCACAGAAACCATCAATAGTTGTAATCTGTGCAGTATGAAGCAGGGTTGTCTGTCTCTGCAGATGCTCATTATCGGGATCCTCACAGAGTGCTTTTTCAATAGCTGCCGAGATCCTCTCTTTCATTTCACCTGCTGCCGCTCTTGTAAATGTCATGATCAGCAGTCTGTCAATATCCACAGGGTGTTCTTTATCTGTTATCTTACTCAGGATACGTTCTACCAGTACTGCCGTTTTTCCGGACCCGGCTGCCGCACTGACCAGAATATTTCTGTCCCGCAGCCGTATAACCTCCTGCTGCTCCTTTGTCCACTGTACACCCATCTTATTCTGCCTCCCTGTCAAATGCTTTCCATAATTCCTCATCAGAGAAGTTTTTCAGTCTGCGGAATTCATATCCTGACAGCCTGCGGTCAAATCCGCATACCGTCATATACGGACAATAAGTACACGCATTCTTTTTTCCGAGCTCATAGGGAGAAACCTCTGCATCTCCCTCCAGAATAGAACTTCTTATCTTCTCAATCTTCGTCCTTACATACCGTCCAAGCACTGCGAACTGTGTTCTGTCTGCCACAGAAGAATTTTTGCGAAAGCTTCCGTCCTTATTAAATGCGACAGGAATGGAGCCAAGACTGCTGTCCATCCTGTACACAAGCTCCGGATCTGCCTGAACCAGTCCATTCATCTTCAGTTCTTTCATAAGACCTGCACTGACTGCTTCCACATCCGCATCTATCTTCTCCTGGATCATAGGATCCTTGATATTGTAATAAAAAACTCCCGCAGGAATAATCTCCTTATCCGGATATTTCTTCTGCTCTACACGCAGAGCACCATCCAGATAGATCATCAGCTGTAACTGCAGGCCATGATACAGATAAACCAGGTCAAAGGATGTATTTCCGGTTTTATAATCAATCACCTTCACATACACCTTATTCTGATCTTCCATAATATCTACTCTGTCAATCCGTCCTCCCCCGAAGGTTACCTCAAAGCCTTCTGGCTGAAATTCTCCCTGTTCCAGCTGTTTCTGAAGTGCCCATACCGTCCTTCTGAGGATTCTCCTTGTTCTCTCGATCATATATTCATTTCTGGCACTGCTTTTGAGCACCGTATTTCCATAATCTGCCACAATATTATCCAGACACCGGTCCGCAATCTCATTCCGTTCCTGTTCTGTCAGCTCTGTCCATTTCATGCCTCTTTTTCGCACTTCTTCTGCAAAGCTTTCCAGTGCTTCATGCATAACATTTCCCATATCCATAGGTTTAAACTCATATTCCACACGCTCGGTAAGCTTCATTCCATACTGAAGGAAATGTGCAAATGCACAGGCTGCAAAACGTTCCAGTCTGGTAGCACTGTAAGGTGAAACCTCTCCGTATAATGCCTTCGCCACACTCTGGCTGATAATGTCCTTTGGTTTTCCGGCAAAAGCCGACTGTACCAGCTTCTGTACTCTGCTTCTGTATTCCGGATTCCGCAGATACCAGCTGTAAAGCTCTCCAAACACTGCATCCGTCTCATCTGCCTGCTCCAGAATATCCTCATGTTCTTTCTCTGTCTCCTGTACCAGCTTCTCCAGAAACAGATCAATCCCAGCTTCCGGATTTTCCGGATAACAATAAGAATTTTCAATTTCCAGCTTCGGATACAGACTGCGTATACTCCCGATCAGATATGCCGGACTTATGCCTTCTCCTTTTGCATTGGTATCACTATAGGAGAGGATCAGCTTTTCTCCCGGTTTCGTCATATTCAGATACAGATAAAACCTCTGCATATTCATCAGTTCTTTAGGCCCCGGTGCCAGTTCCACTCCCTGCTCCTGGAAGAAATCCCTGTCAAGCTCTGATAAGATTCCGCCTGTCTGTGTGCTCTTTGGGATATTTCCCTCATTCACGCCAACAAAGAACAACGCCTTAATCTCCTTTAAGCGGGATCGTTCCATATCACCCACCATTACCTGATCTATGCTCGGCGGAATCAGCGCTACTTTTGCCTGAGAAAGTCCTGATTCCAGAAGCTGTCGGAACTCCTGTCTGTTTACCGTTTCTTCGCCAAGAATCTCAACCATCTTATCCAGCAGGTCCATCACAATTCCATAAATCTGGTTATATTCTTTTTCCATTGCTTTATCGCCTGACTCTTTAAACTTTCGCTCCTGTCGTTTCAGTTTCTGCCAGACATTGCTTTTTTGGATAAACTCACAGAGAATCCGGCAGTACTCTTCCACTGTCTTCTTCCCGGAACCAAATCCCTGTGCAAGTTCCCTTACTTCTTCCGCAAAGATTTCTCTGATCTCATTCAGTTCCTGTATCTTCTCCGCTTCCATTCCTCTGTATACACGAACCCATTTTTCAGACCATTTCTTATATCCCCGGATTCCCAGCGCCAGCACGTAATTCTCCAGCTTATCAGCCTGTTCTCTGGTAACTTCTGACATCCCGCATCTGAGATAACGGAAAACACTCTCATAAGGAAATCCCTGTACCGCCATCTCCATGGCAGCGCGCAGATACTCCACAAAAGGATTCATCATTACCGAGTGCTTCTCGTCAATAAAATATGGAATATCTGCCTCCTCAAATACCTGTGCTGCAAGTCTTGCATATTCTTCCAGATTTCCTGTGATCACTGCAATCTCACCATAGCGGTATCCGCAGGTACGCACAAGTTCTGACATCCTTCTGGCAGCCTCCCGCATTTCTTCCAGGGGGGATGGCGCAGTAAATATTTTTATCTCCTGCTGTTCTTCGGCATACACGCCCTTTCTGTAGCGGAAGATATTTTTCTCCAGAAACTGTAAGGCAGGTGCCTGTGCAAACCGGGACTGTCCGGATGGTTTCAGATACACCGGATCCTCCAGATCTCTGGTCAGCCCTGCAAGTGTCCGTATCATCTGCTTGCTCATAAAGAAAAGCTGATAAGGTTTTCCCGGAGAAAAAGCATCCTCCCGTTCGTCCATAGTCACAGTAACACTTATGCGGTCAGCAATGACCAGAAGTTCCCTGAGCACATTGACCTGAATTGGCGTGAATCCGGTAAATCCATCAAAGAGAAATTCCGCTCCCTTAAGTTTCTCGGAAAAAGGAAGCTGTTTAAGCAGGACATCCATCACCTCTTCCCCTGTCATATAATGCCCCTTCAGGAATTCCCTGAATGACTGATAAAGGATTCCCACATCCTTAAGCTTCATTTCAAGTAATGGCTGATCTTTGGCCTTCTCTTTCATTTCTGCCAGATTCTCTTCTCTGATATCATACTGCATAAATTCTGAAACCAGAGACTTCACCTCATCCAGATATCCCGGCTTATTCATCTGACTTCCCAGATAGGCAAGTTCCTTTCTGTGCTGCTGCACCATTTTCTGCAGCACCATGCTTTTTCCCGTATCTTCCAGAACCTTTCTGTTATCTCCGCCGGTTTCTTCAAATACACGGTACGCAAGACGTTCAAAGCTCAGGATGTCAATATTCAGGATTCCTTTTCCCGGATGCATTTCCACCAGCGTCTTCTGTGTCTGCATGGTAAACTGCTCCGGAACAATAATATAGTAATTTCTCTCCGGATGTTCCATGGACTCCCGGATTACTCTCTCATATGCAAAATAAGACTTTCCGGCACCGGAACTGCCGATAATAAACTGTAATGACATTCTTCTCTCCTTACTGTCGGTTACTCACATTCGTTGTTTCAGTATATCATAATTTAAGCACTTCTGTAATAGAATATACAAAACCATCCAGGAGGCGTGTACCATGAGTGCAAAAACAAAAATCATAGTCCTACATATGAAGGAAGTTATATACACCGGCATCTTTCTCCTTCTTGCTGTCATCCTGGCTATTGTACTTTTTTTCATGTTTGGACCCGGTCAGAAAAAAAGTGCCTCAGCCGATGCCAAAAGCCTGTACAAACCGGGAATTTATACTTCCTCCATCGACCTGAATGAAAACACCTTTGACCTGGAAGTAACCGTTGACTCTGACAGGGTAACTTCCATCCGTCTGGTAAATTTAAGCGAAAGCACCGCAGCCATGTTTCCTCTCATGGAACCGGCTCTGGAATCACTGGCCAGCCAGATTTATACCTCCCAGTCGCTGGAAAATATCCAATATTCCGAAGATCAGAAATATACCTCCATGATTCTTTTGAATGCAATTGAAACAGCACTGAAAAAAGCGGAGAACAACTGATCGTTCTCCGCTTCACCATGCAAAATCACGCGGATAGAATCATCCACTCCGCTATGCGATTCTAAATATCCATATTTTCAAGCTGCTCCAGCCATACTCCTACACTTGCATCACTTGGCATTCTCAGATCACCTCTCGGTGAAACCGCAACGCTTCCCACCTTCGGGCCATCCGGAAGGCAGGAACGTTTAAACTGCTGTGCAAAAAATCTCCAATAGAAGGTTTTCAGCCATTTGAAGATTGTCTCCTTATCATACATTCCTTCAAAAGTCTCACATGCCAGCCTGTAAATTTTCTCCGGTTCAAATCCTGCACGAAGCATATAGTACAGATAGAAATCGTGAAGTTCATAAGGTCCCACCAGATCTTCTGTCTTCTGTGCGATCTTGCCATCCTTAGGCGGCAGAAGCTCCGGACTTACCGGTGTATCCAGAATATCAAGAAGAACCTCTGTCAGCTTCTCATCTTTGCAGGTATCCGCATAATAACGTACAAGATGACGCACCAGAGTTTTCGGCACTGAAGCATTCACGCCGTACATGGACATATGGTCACCATTGTAGGTTGCCCATCCCAGAGCCAGCTCAGACAGATCTCCTGTTCCCACCAGAATCGAGCCATCCTGATTTGCACTGTCCATCAGGATCTGCGTTCTCTCTCTTGCCTGGCTGTTCTCATAAGTCACATCATGCACAGACGGATCATGAGCAATATCCCGGAAATGTACATTTACTGCTTCTTTGATATTGATCTCACTTAAAGTCGCACCCAGACACTGACTTAATTTGCAGGCATTCTGATAAGTTCTGTCTGTGGTTCCAAAGCATGGCATGGTAATACAGTGGATATCCTTTCTGTCCGCACCGGAAAGGTCAAAGGCTCTTGCGATCACAAGCAGTGCCAGTGTGGAATCCAGACCTCCGGAAAGTCCCACTGTTGCCTTATGGCAATGGATATGATCCATACGTTTCTTAAGTCCCATTGCCTGGATATTCAGGATTTCATCACAGCGCATATCCCTTTCTTCTTTTCGTGAAGGTACGAAAGGATACTGCGAATATTTTCTGGTCAGTTTTGTCTCTTCCACATTCAGATGGAAGCACACTTTAATATGATCACTGTCGTCAGCCGGCTGATAAGTAGTCAGTCTTCTTCTCTCATCGTTCAGCCTCTGCACATCAATCTCACTGCATACAATACCATTGTGGAAACGTTTTCCTTCCGCAAGGATCACTCCATTCTCTGCGATCATATTCTGACCGCCAAAGACCAGATCCTGTGTGGACTCACCTTCTCCTGCATTTGCATATACATATCCGCACACCAGACGTGCAGACTGTCCGGAAACAAGATCTCTGCGGTAGCTGTCCTTTCCGACCATCTCATTGCTGGCTGACAGATTCACGATCAGATTCGCTCCTGCCTGTGCATGGAGAACGCTTGGCGGCAGTGTCACCCATAAATCCTCACAGATCTCTGCTGCTGCCACAAGCTCCGGCTCCTCCTCACAGATAAAAAGAATATCTGTTCCAAAAGGAACTCTCTTTCCCTCAATATCCACATATTCCAGACAGCCAAGACCTGATGCAAAATGGCGCTGCTCATAAAATTCTCCATAGTTTGGAAGATAAGTTTTCGGAACCAGCCCAATGATCTCGCCTCTGTTTAAAACTGCTGCCACATTATATAATTTTCCATGATTTCTGAAAGGCACACCTACAAAAACAAGGGCATCCACATCAGCAGTTTCCTTTGTGATCTTCAGCAAAGTTTCCCAGGCGCTGTCGAGAAGACGTCTCTGCAGGAAAAGATCCTGACAGGTATAGCCTGTGATACAAAGCTCCGGAAAAGTCATAACCTTCACATGTTCTTTCTCCATCTCATGGATCAGTCTGATAATCTCATTTCCATTGGCATTGCAGTCTGCAACTGTGATATAAGGTGTTGCGGCTGCTGTTTTGATATAACCGTTTTTCATTTTCTACCTCTTCTTCTCTGTGCTCCGGCAGATCCATCTGTCAGTACATTGGCATCTCTTATTTACATTTACGCAGGATTTCTTTCAGTTCTTCCACTGTAAATTCATAATTCTTATTACAGAAATGGCAGTTCATCTCAATGGACTTACCTTCCTGAATCATTTCATTGAGTTCTTTTCTTCCGATGCTGATCAGGGCTTTCTCCACTCTTTCTCTGCTGCAGTTACAGTAAAATTCCGTAGGAACTTTCTCATTGATCTCCATGTCAAAGCCCTCCAGGACTTTCTCAAGCAGACTCTCAGGAGTATGCCCCTCTTCCAGAAGATTTGTGACAGATGTGATTTTCTGCACATTTTCCTCAAGCTTCGCAATTGTGCTTTCTTCCGCAAATGGCATCAGCTGCACGATAAATCCGCCAGCCTGACGTACTGTATTGTCTTTATTCATAAGAACTCCAAGACCAACTGCTGACGGTACCTGTTCACTTGTAGCAAAATAATAGGTAAGATCTTCTGCGATCTCGCTGGTCTGAAGCGCAACCTGGCCAACATAAGGCTCTTTCAGTCCCATATCCTTGATCACGTTCATAAATCCTACTCCGACAGCACCTGCAACATCCAGTTTGCCCTTGCTGTTTGCCGGGATACATACATCAGGATTTCCCACATATCCCTTTACACGACCTTTGGAATCTGCTGTCACAGTAATTCCTTCCAGAGGACCTCCTGCCTTAATCTGAAGTGTGAGGATGTCCTTATCCCCCTTCATCATGGTACCCATCATGGCACCTGCTGTAAGAAGACGTCCCAGTGCCGCTGTTGCAACCGGGCTTGTATTGTGATCCTGTCTCGCTGTTTCTACTGTTTCTGTAGTAACTGCCGCAAATGCACGAATCTGATCATTCGCTGCAATTGCTCTGATAATATAATCGTTCATTCGTTTATTACTCCTGTTATTTCTTTCATATTATTTTCATTTGTCCATGGCTTAACGTCAAATCAATAGCAATTCCCGTAAATAATGCATTAATTAAGAGGCTTGCTATAATCGCATCAATCCGCGCGATATGTCTCAGGTTTCTCCGGAATCTTTCCATGATATCCGTTCTGTGCACTTTTTCCATGCTCTCTTGCAACAAAAGTCAGACGTTCACAATTCTCATCACCCGGATTATGAGTATACGCATCATAGACTGCCACCAGTTCCATTCCTGCCTTCACAATCATAGCCTTGATTGCTTCTATGGAATACGCTTTCTGTACATGTTCCTCCTCACACTTCTCATACAATCCGTCTTCTCTTGGAAGAAAAAGTGCCAGTTCATACACATTCAGGGCATTTTCCCTGTCATAACTGTTCTCCCAGATAAAACTTCCGTCCTCTCTGTCCTCAGCAATAGTCGTATCACCGATCACATCCTGGTATTTATGGATCGTATTCATATCAAAAATGAACAACCCGCCCGGATCCAGATAATTATTTACCAGTGCAAAAAGATACTCCAGATCTTCCTCGTCCGTCAGATAATTCATACTGTCACAGACACTGATTACAGCACGAACCGTACCATATAACTCAAAATCCTGCATATCCTGCAAAAGATACAGAATATCATGACCGGATTCTGCCCGCTTCTCCATAGCCTCTGCAAGCATCTCCTCAGAATTATCGATACCGATCATATCATATCCGGCATCTGCAAGCATCTCTGTCACAGTACCTGTTCCACATCCCAGCTCCAGAACCAGACCATCCCTGATCCCGTCCTGAGCCAGTGTTTCTATAATATAGTCTGCCCATTCACGATAGTTTACATTATCCATGAAAACATCATAAACACCGGCAAATCTTCCATATGATTCCATTCATCAGCCCTCATTATCTACCTGTTTTACTGTTCACTCCGTTCACAGCAACACATATTTTCCCTGCTATTCTACCACAACATCCGTTCTTATGTAAATAACAGGTTGGTCTCTGTCAGCGCAAAAAAGGACGACTGTTTTTTACAGCAGCCGTCCTTTTCAACTTTTCTGTTACTGATTCTTAGGCATATAGCGGACATACGCCGGTTCTCCATGATAGTAATAGTCAACGCCGTTCTCATCATAAACGTCCTCGCCATTAGCAAAATCATAGGTATTTCCGTCATCATCACACCATGTACCGTCACCGTTCGGATAAATTACAAGCGGATATCCGTCGGAATTTCTGTAAATAGTTCTTGTCTGATCTGTATCATAGTCCGGATCATCTGTTCCTACAGGTGTTCCGTCTGCATAATATCCATTGGAAGAACCATCGTCATAATCATAAGATCCGTCACTGCTGCCATCAGAAGTATAGTCTGATGAACTGTAATCTGATGAACCGCCCGATGAAGTATCACTGTAAGAACCGTCTGTGCCTGCTGAAGAACTTCCATCTGATGAACTGCCGGATGCTGTTGTGTCTGTACCTGCAGCCGCTGTTCCTGTAGTTCCTGAAGTGCCGTCCGCAGTTGTACCTGCTGTAGTTCCTGAAGTTTTTCCTGTTGCTGCTGCTTTCAGTACAGAATCACCGGAAATAGTGAATGAATCAACAGAAGTCTTGATTCCTGCCAGTGCTTTCTCATCCTTTACAGAACCTGCAACACTGTAAAATTCTGTTGTATTATCTGTGAAATATTTATTTACAACATATTTATAGTCACTCTTATCAGTGAGGTAATGAACTGTATAGCTGTAAACATTTACACCGCTGACTTCCTCTGATTTATAATCCTGGATCTCAAAATCTGTACCTTCTACAAGATTATCTGCCTTTACAAGTGCAGAGGCTGTATCCTGTGAGCTTGGAATGATCGCCACAGACATATCCTCCTCACCAGAACCATGCAGGATCAGGAGTTTGCCCTGTTTCGGTGACTCGAAGCTTAACATATCGTCAGAATCTGATTTATTCGCCCATGTCGCATCCGGAAGTTTAATGGATACTGCTTTGTTCTTAGATGTATAGGTAGTATTCTGGGCATTGGCCGGCGCAGGGGTAGGAGTTGCTTTCGCTGCTTTGGTTGGCTCCGGTGTAGGAGTTACCTGTACCACACTTGAATCCTCGTCACTGCCGCCTCCAAAGTTACATGCAGTCATGGAAACAGATAATACAGTTGTTAAGGCCAATAACATTAGTACTCTTTTATTTTTCATAATATCCTCCTTAGAATAGATATATAGTCTTCAGGTAATATTTGATATCAGGTCAGGAGAGGAAACCTCTCTCTGATATTATTATAACTGTTCCGTACTTTATAAAATATGATGTCAGGGTCAAAAGATATTTTGCCCCTAACATTATATATTTTACAATTTCATTACATAGATGTCAATGTCGATTTCTCAGTCTTCTGCGATTTGCATAGTCCTTCATAACGCCATTTTTCTGCTTCATCATACCATTTATCTTTTTTTCTCTGTAACTGAGAGATTACTTGTTACTGTTCACACACCACTATCCCGAGACATACGATTACTTTTTTATTTTTCCACTTCATACATATGCAGTTCATGAAGGGCTCTTGTTGCAGCGATATATCTCGCCTGACGCACAAGCGGGCTCTGGTCTTTCTGCGGAAATACTGCAAATACCTGATCAAATTCCAGACCTTTTGCCAGATAGAATGTCGTAACTGTAAGACCTTTCTTAAAGCTTGTGCTGTTTCTGTCCAGATAAGACAGACGTTCTTTTATATCAAATCCTTTTTCTCCCAGAATTTCTTTCAGAAGAAGCCACATATGTTCTGCTTCTTTCTCTGTACGCAGGACAACCGCTGCTGTTTCATATTCTTCTTCGCCGAGTTTCAGAGTTTCTGCAATCTCTTCCGCAGCATGGCTCATATCTGCAAATATTTTCTCCTCCACCGGAGCACCATGACGTTCAAAGAGTTCCATATCTTCAATACCCGCAAGCTGATTTGCATAAGACGCAATCTCTATGGTGTTACGGTAACTCTTATTCATAATGATCTTGTGGATATCCCTCCCGAAAATCTTCGGCAGAAATTTCAGCACATCCTGCTGTTTATCATCCATAGTCTGTGCCCGGTCACCCAGGATCGTCATTCTGCAGGAGAAAATCCTCTGCAGAATTTCATACTGAAGCCTTGAGTAATCCTGCATCTCATCTACCACCAGATGCTTGATATTGCTTCTTCCCTGCTGGCTCTGCAAACGATATTTCAGGTAAAGAACAGGATAAACATCCTCATATTTCAGCTTTCTTTTCTCATAAGAAACACGCGGAAGTCCTTTGTATCCATTTTCTTTCAGGAACTGACTGTAGATCACATAAAGATCTCCGGTCACATACAGCTTCATGAATTTCTCGCGGATCAGGTCTTTCTCATCATCTGCCAGATCACGGTCCCGCAGAGTTTCCACCTCGTCAATGAAATAATCTGCAACTGCATCCATCCTTGAGAGCAGTGGAAAATCCTGGAATTTGAAATAAAACAATTCAATAATCTCTGATTCTTTCTTTACAAATCCCTTATATTCCACATCTTTAAAATTCATCAGCCGGTCTTCCAGTTCCACCAGATAACGTTCCATAAGATTTATAAATTCCATGGACTGCTTTTCCTCTGCCAAAGAAGCTTTCTGCGGAAAACGGATTCTGCGTTCAATTTCATCATAGCGGTCTTCGCAGTCAGAAACTGTATCCCTAAGCTGCTTATAGGCAAAAAGATCAAAGCTCATTTCCTTAATATTCTCTTCTCCCAGTTCAGGAAGGATATGGGAAATATAATCGGAAAACACTCCATTTGGTGACAGGATCAGAATATTGGAAGACTTCAGATTCTGTCTGTCATGGTAGAGAAGATAGGCGATCCTGTGAAGCGCCACGGAAGTTTTCCCACTTCCTGCTGCACCCTGGATCACCATGATCCTGTCTTTGGTATTTCGGATAATGGCATTTTGCTCCTTTTGAATGGTACGGATAATGTTCTTAAGCTGTACCTCACCGTTACTTCCCAGCTCTGCTTTCAGGATCTCATCATCGATCTTCACATCACTCTCAAATTCGTAGATCATTTTTCCGTTGCGGATCTTATACTGCCATTTTGAAGCAACCTCACCATGAATCTCGCCCATGGGAGCCTCATAAGAAGCCGGTCCTTTGTCATAGTCATAAAACAGACCGCTTACCGGAGCACGCCAGTCATATACTAATGGAATATGCCCTGCTTTCTCTGCAAAATTTCCAATTCCAATATAAAAGATCTCCGGTTCGTCCTCTCCTTCGTAAATGAAATCCACTCTTCCGAAGAATGGAGAATCTGCCATTCTGCGAAATCTCTGTTTCAGAATCAGCTGCTCTTCATTTGCGGAAATCTGGCGGAACAATGCCTGCTGATTATCATAATTCTCATAGCCATACTGGTCCATCTCTGTATAATTTTCCCAGTAATACTCATGCATTCCCTCAATCTCTTTCTGGCCTTCCACCAGAGAGAGGCTGATCTCTGTGATACGTTCTTTTAATTTTTCCAGCACATAGCCCAGATATTCTCTGCCGTTTTTCTTATCTGTCATATTGTTGATATCCTCTGATATTTGCAACTGTTCAGTAACTTCACAGTTAAGATTCGATGAAGAGTTATTGAATAAAAACATCTGAACAAATGGAGGAGATACACCATGACAGTACGGATTCTGAATCATGGATTGAGTAGTTTTGGGAGCTATTGCGGACTGAACTATACCTATCGGATGCGGAATGAGTCCTTCTTTTATGGAAAAAATGTTTGATCCTTTTGAACGGGAGAAGAATTCTACGCTCAGCGGTGTCCAGGGAACCGGACTTGGCCTTCCGATCGTTAAGCGGTTTGTAGAACTGATGGAAGGAACAATCGAAGCAATCTCCACTGAGGGTGTCGGAACAGAATTTATTATAAAAACAGACTTTCTGCTGGTGAGCAGGGCACTTTTGGAAACAACGAACAGACCATCAACAGTATCCGTGAAACAGCAGATCATGCATGCTAAATCAGAACACCAGGAAAACGT
>ERZ1027039.387-NODE-387-length-16975-cov-5.972104_pt1 | contig 16975 bp, 12 predicted proteins | sample MGYA00519438_ERZ1027039 | MGnify/ENA primary metagenome ERZ1027039 (study PRJEB26926, sample SAMN06164810) | human gut metagenome | biome: ENVO:00009003; feature: ENVO:2100002; material: ENVO:00002003 | host: Homo sapiens | place: USA | collected 2012 ...
GAGATGACGTCGAGTCTCGTGGGCTCGGAGATGTGTATAAGAGACAGGTAGTAATGTGATGGCTGTCCAAACAACAGAAAATGCTTCATATGGAGTGACAGAGCAACTACAGTCGATTTCTGTGACAGGTTTAGTTGTGGATACTAATGGTGAACCGGTAATCGGTGCTAGTGTGGTAGAAGCAGGCACCACTAATGGAGGCATTACTGATATTGACGGTAAATTTACTTTGAATGTTGCTCAGGGAGCTACATTGAGAGTATCCTATGTAGGCTATGAAACTCAAGAAGTAAAGGCCACTCGAACGATGAAGATTGTTCTGCGAGAAGATAGTAAAATATTGCAGGAGGTAGTTGTTGTGGGGTATGGATCTCAAAAGAAAGAGAACCTGACTGGTGCCGTAGCTTCTATTGATGTGAATAAAACATTAGAGGGGCGTCCTATAGCTGATGTGGGGCGTGGTTTGCAAGGTACCACTCCTGGCCTGTCAATTACTTTACCGGATGCGGAAGTAGGTTCGGATCCAACTATTAAAATTCGTGGACAGTACGCTTCTATCAATGGCTCTGCTAATCCGTTAATACTATTAGATAACGTGGAAATCCCGAGCATTACTTTGGTTAATCCAGATGATATTGAAAGTATTTCCGTATTGAAAGATGCTGCGGCCTCTTCTATCTATGGAGCAAAAGCAGCTTTTGGTGTTATTCTGATTACCACCAAGAAAGGAGCTAAGCAAGAAACTGTAAACGTTACTTATTCTGCCAATTTCTCTTGGCAGCATACTGCCAAAGGCTATAATATGGGTGGACTTGATGCTATGGAATATATTTTGGCCGCGACGAAGAATGCTGGAAAGACCGAAGCAGGCGCTTTTTATTTCATCACTGAAGAAGGAGTAGCCAGAGCAAGGGAGTGGGATCAAAAGTATGGTGGCAAATTAGGTCCTAATGACCCTACTGTATATGGTCGTGACTGGTATTATGATGAAGCTACAAAACGGAAAATAGGTCTACGTACTTATGATGCCTATGATTACATGATTGAGGATTGGGCTCCAACTATGACTCATAATCTTTCTGTAAATGGAAAATCAGGAAAGACTACTTACAATATAGGTTTGGGATACCTTGACCAGAGTGGTATGAATAAGGTTGCTAAAGAAGATAATTTCAAACGCTATAATGCTTCAGTAAGATTGAGTACGGAATTTAATAAATACATTACTTTGAATGCGGGAGCTATTTACTCAAAGCGTTTGAAAAGCTATCCATACATTACTCAGTCTAATCTTGATCAATGGTATTATTTATATCGTTGGGGAAGCCAGTATCCGATGGGATATGATGATCAGGGACAGGAATTACGAAGTCCGGCATCTGAATATCATCAAGCTAATACATCCAAATTAGAACAGAACTACACCAATATAAATCTTGGCTTCCATTTGAATTTGACTAAAAATTGGACCGCTGATTTTGATTACACTCATGCAAATGAAGAAATCAATTGGTTACGTCCTGGTACGCGTTTCTATGCTGCAAATACTTGGACCGGTCCTGCTGAACGATTAGATGCTACTGGACAGAATGTATATGTAAATAGTGACGGTCAAGTGGTTGCTGCGGGAGCTGCAGGTGCTATGAAAGCTTATGATTTGATATATACAAACTATAACGGAATTGGTGGTACACCGGAAAATATTAATCGTCGTTCTACTAATATTCAACGTAATACTATCAATGCTTATACGACCTATAATCTTGATTTGCCTCAAGATAATCATTTCAAGTTCATGTTAGGTATGAACCGGGTGAGCTATGTAAAAGAGTATCATCAAGGACAAATAAAAGAATTGTTAGATTTTAATAATGTGCAATTTGGTAATGCGGCCGGTGAACAAACCGTTTCGGGACAAAAGGAATGGGAGTCCCAGATTGGTTTCTTTGGTCGCGTCAACTACAATCTTAAGGAAAAATATCTGTTTGAAGCAAATCTTCGTTACGATGGAACTTCTAAATTTCCTACTGATATGCAATGGCGTTGGTTCCCCTCTTTCTCTGCAGGATGGCGTGCAAGTGAAGAAGCTTTTATGCAATGGCTGAAGCCGGCGGTTTCTTCATTGAAAGTTCGTGCTTCTTGGGGTATAATTGGTGATCAGACGGTATCGAATACCTTATATACATCTAACTTAGGAAGTATTACTCAATCCAGTTGGTTGGATGAAAGTGGAAACAAGGTTAATTATGTATATGCTCCAACAGCTGTTGCGACTGACATTACTTGGCAAGATATCGCTACTTTAGATTTTGGTTTGGATGCCCGTTTCCTGAATGGAGCTTTAGGACTTACTTTTGACTGGTATCAGCGTGATACAAAGAATATGATTGTTCCGGCTGATGGGGTGGCAGACGTATATGGTACGACAGCTCCGAGAGGTAATTATGGTAATTTACGTACAAAAGGCTGGGAACTTTCTTTAGATTTTAACCATCGTTTTTCTAATGGTATAGGTATCAATGCAATGGTAACTTTATCTGATGCTATCACTAAAGTCACTGAATATGGTTCTTCTACCAATATAGACGGTTGGTATAATGGTAAGACTTATGGAGAGATTTGGGGGTATCGTACAGATCGGCTTTATCAAAAAGATGATTTTGAATATGACGCAAGTGGCAATTTGGTTGAAATCGTTTTGGATGCCAGCCATGGTAATAAGAATGCAGGTAAAACGGTTAATAAATTGAAAGGTGAAAAACCTGTATATCAAGGATATTTGCAGAGTGGTACATTTAAGTATAGCCCGGGAGATGTGAAGTTTAAAGATTTGGATGGTGACGGGCAAATCACTGATGGTAGTCGTTCTGTTAATGATCACGGTGACTTGGAGGTAATTGGTAATACTACTCCACGTTATGAATATGGTATTCGTCTGGGAGCTGATTATAAGGGTTTTGACCTGTCTGTTTTCATGCAAGGCGTAGGCAAGCGTGACATGTGGGGGAGTTCTTCCACGACTTTGCCAGGCTTTAATACAGGTGATGGTGCTATCGCATCTCGTTTTTGCAGAGACTATTGGACGGAGGAAAATACTACGGCATTCTATCCTCGTGCATGGAATATGGCGAATGCTGTAAATTCCTTTAATATGTATCGTCAAGACCGTTATTTATTAGATATGTCCTATTTCCGTATCAAGAATATCACTTTGGGATATACATTGCCAGTCCATATAACCAGGAAAGCTTGGATACAGAAGGCTCGTGTTTATTTTGCCATGGAAAATTTCTTCACATTTGATCATTTGGACGGAACTCCTATTGATCCGGAAGCTGTGGCTGGTATTGGTAGTGCAGGACTTTTGTCATCAGACAACTATCAGAGTGGCCGTGCCGGTATTGGTGTTCCGGCATTCAAGAGTTTATCATTTGGTATTCAGTTAAACTTCTAAAACAATAAAGTATGAAAAAATATATATTAGCAATATTCTCAGTAGCAACCCTTGCGCTAACGACGGGTTGTGAGGATTTTCTTGATAAACCGCAGTTGGATAAGGTAGAAGACAACAGTGGGTTCTGGAGAAATGAGTCGGACTTTCGGATGTATAGTGTAGAATTCTATCATTGGTTTCTGGGTGGATATAACACGGGATATGGTCTTAACTATGTGCCTCTTCGAGGGTATACTTTTAGTGATGATATAACTTCTGGTAAAGGTAGCCAAGAGAATTTTGTATCTACGGTACCAAGTAAACTATCTGTAACTGTAGATCCGGATAAGTTGTTGAATCAAGAGTGGTATCGTCAATACAGTGGAGAGAAGTGGAACTTCGGATGGGTACGCAAAGCCAATATCATGATCGAACGTTTGGAACAATATAAAGGAAATCTTTCTGATGCTGCCTATAATCATTGGTTGGGTGTAGCGCGCTTTTTCCGTGCGTATGCTTACTTCAGATTGGTATGCTCTTTTGGTGATGTGCCTTATTTTGATAAGCCGGTTGATGAAACGAATGTGGATGAAATGTATAAAGATCGTGATGATCGGGGTGTGGTGATGGACAATGTATATGAAGACTTGAAATATGCTGTTGGAAACACTTATGAGAAAGATAACAATAGCACACAGTATGTCAATAAGTATATAGTGGCAGCCATTGCGTCACGTATCATGTTGTTTGAAGGAACCTGGCAGAAGTACCATAATCTTAGTGCAGAGCGGGCAAAGAAGTATCTGGAGTTTTGTATGGAGGCATCCGAAGCCGTTATGAACTCAGGCAAGTATAGCTGTACTAAAGATTTTCATTCTATCTTTGGTTCGGATGATCTGGCAGGACATCCGGAAGTAATATTCTATCGTCATTATGTTACTGCCAAAGCAACTCACAGTATTGCTTCGTATTCAAATGGTGAAGAAACACAGACTGGTGCTTGCTTGGAGTTGCTGAAATCATTTATTTGTAATGATGGTGAGCCTTATCAAAACTCTTTAGTGGCCGATGCTGATAAATTTGATATGGCTTCATTGGCAAAGACACGTGATCCACGTTTTGAATCAACATTCTATAACTTTGCATTGAGTGCTTCCAATAGTTTGATTTACACCAATAAGTTTACGAGCCGTGAAGGCACTTCCTACTGGAATAATATTGCCGCTCGCCCTGGTAAATATGGCGGCAGTCTCAATGAAAACGATGCACCTGTTGCACGCTATGCGGAAGTTCTGCTGAATTGGATTGAAGCTAAAGCTGAATTGGCCGAAAGCTATGGTGGATCCGCTGTAAACCAAGATGACTTGAATAAGACTATTAATGCAATACGTAATCGTCCATTGGATCAGGAGGCTATAAATAAGGGTGTACAGAAGACTGCTGCGCTACAACTTGCTGCTCTGCCGGATGATCCGAAGCGTGACAGTGATATTTCTAAGCTTATATGGGAGATCCGCCGCGAACGTCGCATGGAGTTCGTCTATGAGCATACCCGTTTGTTGGATATTAAGCGTTGGAAAAAAATAGAATATATGGATAATAATAAATATCCAGATACAATGTATGGCCCATGGGTGAATTTCCCTGTTGATGTTCCCGCTTATGAAAAAGAAGAGTATGTGGGGCTTTTAGTTGTGCGGAAAGCTGATGGAACGGAAGTGGTTTATAATGGCTCGAATTGGAATGATATGGTAGGCTATTTTAAACTCATGGAGGTCAAGCCGCGTGATACGTTCGATTATGAAAAAGCATATTTGTCTCCTGTCGGAACGCAAGAGATACAAGATTATGTGGATCGTCAGAAAGTGTTGAGTCAGACGAAGGCGTGGAGGTAATCCTACTTTTTCTATAAAGATAACGTTCTTTCATTGCACAATAAAATTGTGAAGTGGAAGGACGTTTTCTGTTTTTTTTGTATTGAATTCGTCTATTGCATATAAATGCGTTATCTTTGCTTCCAAGCCATCCGGCTTTCCCGTAGTTATTTAAATCATATTGAACCATGCTTAAACTAAGAATGTTGTCACAGGGTATTGCAGGACCACGGTTTGAAAAGCCGGAGGAAGTTGTTGAATGGATGGGTGCCATGCAGGCACAGGACATCAGGGCGGCGAAGTGGGCTGTAGGGTTGCGTATTGCAAGTCCCTCGCTGACGGCTGTGCAAGAGGCGCTGGATACGGGCCGGATTTTGCGTCTTCATGTGATGCGTCCCACGTGGCATTACATTCCCGGTAGAGACATCAAATGGATGACGGGGTTATCCACTAAAGGTTTGCTGTCTAAATTTCGTTTTTATGCCAAGCATTTCAGTCTGACTGAAGAAGACTTCCTCCGCAGTAAGCCCCAGATAGAAGAAGTGTTGAGCGGACAACACCTGACGAGCCAGGAAGTTCTTGAACAACTCCACTCAAAGGGCATTGCTCTCGATGAACCCATCGTGAAAATGTATCTGAGTTTTGGCGAGGCAGACGGTACCGTGTGCAGCGGCATCGAGAAGAACGGAAAGCATACCTACGCACTGACCTGTGAAAGAATTCCGGATGCCATCGAGCTCTCCCATGAGGAGGCTCTTGCAGAACTTACACGGCGATATTTCAGGAGCCACGGTCCGGCCACACTGGAAGATTTTGTTTGGTGGTCTGCATTGAATATAGGCGAAGCGCGTAATGCCATCGCTTCACTTGGCACTGAAATGATAACAGAGCGGTATAATGACCGTGAAATGCTGATACATGCTTCTTCGCCCGGGCTTGTAGGAGAGGTGGAGATTGATGAAAGAAATGTATTCCAGTTCCTTCCACCGTTTGATGAATACCTGGTAAGTTACAAAAATCGTTTAGACTGTATAAAGGAAGCGCATACGAAGTATGCTTATAATAATTTTGGTATATTTCAATCTGTAATTCTCCATCAAGGCCGTATCACCGGGAATTGGCGTAAAACTTCAAAGAAAGGGGTTTTTGATACATCTTTTTTCCCTGGGTGCAGGCCTGCTGCGAAGAAACTTATCGAAAAAGCTATAAAGGAATGTGTATTGTTCCATGAAAGTTGAATTTTTCTTTATATTGTAATATGAAAGAAGAGGCTATCTCACATTCGAGACAGCCTCTTCTTCATTAATTACCATTTCTTTAATGGATATGTCTTTATCAGTAATGCTTAGAGAGCATTCTCTTTTACCAAATATTCTGCAATCTGTACTGCGTTCAGTGCAGCACCTTTCTTGATCTGGTCACCCACAATCCAGAAAGTCAGGCCGTTTTCATTAGCCAGATCCTTACGGATACGACCTACATAAACGGGGTCTTTACCTGCAAGGAACAAAGGCATTGGATATTCCTTTTCGGCAGGGTTATCCTGCAATACCAAACCGTCGCCTTTTGCAAAAGCTTCACGAGCTTCTTCCACTGAAATAGGACGTTCTGTTTCTACCCAAATACTTTCAGAGTGAGAACGAAGAGCAGGAACGCGTACGCAAGTTGCGCTTACTTTTATGTCAGAATGCATAATCTTGCGGGTTTCGTGGAACATCTTCATTTCTTCTTTGGTGTATCCATTATCAGTGAATACATCAATCTGAGGAATGAGGTTGAATGCCAACTGGTATGCAAACTTTTCAACAGTAACAGATTCACCTGCTAACACCTGGCGGTATTGTGTGTACAATTCATCCATAGCGGCAGCACCTGCACCGCTGGCGGCCTGATATGTAGAAACGTGTACAGTCTTTATGTGAGAAAGCTGTTCGATGGCTTTCAGTGCCACTACCATCTGTATAGTGGTACAGTTAGGGTTGGCGATGATGCCGCGTGGACGGTCTTTTGCGTCGGCAGCATTTACCTCGGGAACTACCAAAGGTATGTCATTATCCATACGGAAAGCACTGGAGTTATCGATCATCACGGCACCATGTTTGGTGATGGTCTCGGCATACTCTTTAGAGGTACCAGCGCCTGCGGAAGTGAAAGCGATATCAACCCCTTTAAAGTCATCGTTGTGTTGCAAGAGTTTTACCTCGATCTGTTTACCGCGGAATGTGTATTTTGTTCCGGCACTGCGTTTAGAACCGAACAACACTAACTCATCCAACGGGAAATTTCTTTCATCGAGCACACGCAGGAACTCCTGTCCCACGGCTCCGCTTGCTCCAACAATAGCTACTTTCATTTTCTTTTGTTTTTTATTAAGTTTATAAAAATGTTCTTCTATGCTTAAAAACGATAGAATTGGCTGCAAATTTATAACAATTTGCTGTATGACAACGTATAAAATGAAAACTTTTTTGTTATTTTGCAACGTAAAACCTAAAACTTGAAGCCCATGGACTTATTTGACTTCAGTCTGAAACTTCCGATTACTGATCCTACATGGATATTCCTCCTTGTATTGCTTATCATATTGTTTGCTCCCATTTTGTTGAATAGATTGCGTATTCCACATATCATCGGTATGATATTGGCGGGATTGGTAATTGGTGAGCATGGATTTAATATTCTGGCGCGGGATAGTAGTTTTGAACTGTTTGGTAAAGTTGGTTTATACTATATAATGTTTTTGGCTGGTCTGGAAATGAATATGGCGGATTTCAAGCAGAATCGGGGGAAGGCCGTAATGCTGGGATTATTAGCTTTTATTATTCCAATCATGATCGGTTTGGTGGTGAATATGACCTTCTTGAAGTATAGTTTGATCACTTCAGTCCTGTTGGCAAGTATGTATGCTTCACATACTCTGGTAGCATATCCCATTGTTATCCGGTATGGTGTATCCCGACATCGAAGTGTCAGTATTGCCGTAGGAGGTACAGCGGTGACTGATACACTTACGTTGCTGGTCCTGGCTGTAGTGGGTGGTATGTTTAAGGGAGAATCCGGTGGACTGTTTTGGGTATGGCTGGTGGTTAAAGTCGTTTTTCTTGGTGGATTGATCATGTATTTTTTCCCCCGTATCGGTCGTTGGTTCTTCCGTAGGTACGATGATAATGTAATGCAGTTCATCTTTGTGCTTGCTATGGTATTCTTAGGGGCAGGATTGATGGAATTTGTAGGAATGGAGGGTATCCTTGGTGCATTCCTTGCGGGGCTGGTGTTGAACCGGTTGATACCCCATGTTTCTCCGTTGATGAATCATTTGGAATTTGTAGGTAATGCGCTTTTCATTCCTTACTTCCTGATTGGTGTGGGAATGATGATTGATATACATGTGATTTTTGGTCATGGTGATGCTCTGAAGGTGGCAGGAGTAATGATAGCGGTTGCTTTGACCGGTAAATGGATTGCCTGTTGGTTGACACAGAAAATCTATAAGATGGGAGCCATTGAGCGGGAATTGATGTACGGTTTGAGTAATGCCCAGGCTGCCGCTACGCTGGCTGCCGTCTTGGTCGGATATAACATCATCTTGCCCAATGGTGAAAGGTTGCTGAATGATGATGTGCTGAACGGTACTGTGTTGCTTATCCTTGTGACTTGCGTGGTGAGTTCGTTTATTACTGAGCGCGCTGCCCGTAAAATAGCTATTGATGAGGCGCATTTGGAGGATGAAAAGCGTCCGACAGAACTAGAGAAGATTTTGATACCGGTTGCAAATCCGGATACGATTGAAGACTTGGTTAATCTGTCATTGGTGATACGTGACCCTAAACAGAGGGATAATCTGTTGGCGTTGAACGTAATAAATGATAATAATGCATCGGAAGCTCTGGAACTCCGTGGAAAACGTTATCTGGAGAAAGCGGCGATGATAACGGCTTCAGCGGATGTGCCACTAAAACAAATTAGTCGTTATGATCTGAATATTGCTTCGGGTATTATCCATACTGCTAAAGAACATGGAGTGACGGATGTAGTGATTGGCCTGCACCGTAAGGTGAATATCGTGGATTCTTTCTTTGGTATGCTGGCTGAGAATTTGCTGAAAGGCTTGCATCGGGAAGTAATGATTGCTAAGTTCCTGATGCCGATTAATACTTTACGGAGAATTAATATTGCCGTTCCGCCCAAAGCGGAATATGAAGCTGGTTTCCAGAAGTGGGTGGAACATTTCTGCCGTATGGGAAATACATTGGGGTGCCGGGTGCATTTCTTCGCTAACGAAGAAACAACCACGCTTTTGCAAATTCTGGTGAAGAAAAGATTTAGTTCCACCATGACTGATTTTTCTCGTTTGGACGATTGGGGAGATTTGTTGTTGCTGACCGGGCAGGTGAATTATGATCATTTACTCGTGATTATCAGTGCCCGTCGTGGTTCTATCTCTTATGATCCTGCATTTGAGAGACTTCCCGCGCAATTAGGAAAGTATTTTGCCAATAATAGTTTGATAGTGCTGTATCCGGATCAATTGGGTGAGCCTCAAGATATGTTGTCATTTTCTAACCCGCGTGGCAATAATGAGGATCAGCATTATGAAAAGGTGGGTAAATGGTTCTATAAATGGTTTAGGAAAAGTGATAAGTGATTAGTAAGGATGGAAGATTGGCGGCAAAGGACACAACTCTTGTTGGGTGATGAAAAGATGGAACGGCTACGGCAGGCGCATGTGCTTGTAGTAGGCCTGGGTGGAGTAGGAGCGTATGCGGCGGAAATGATTTGTCGCGCGGGAGTAGGGCGTATGACGATTGTGGATGCAGATATGGTGCAACCAACGAATTTGAACCGTCAGCTTCCGGCTTTGCATTCTACGCTGGGGATGAGTAAGGCGGAAATTCTTGAGAAACGCTTCCGGGACGTTAATCCGGAAATTGGACTGACCGTATTGCCCGTATTTCTGAAAGATGAAAATATTCCTGAACTGCTGGACGCGGCCTCCTATGATTTTGTAGTGGATGCTATTGATACATTGTCCCCAAAATGTCATTTGATTGCAGAGGCCATGAAGCGACATATTAAGATAGTCTCCAGCATGGGAGCCGGTGCAAAGAGTGATATAACTCAGGTCCGTTTTGCCGATATATGGGATACTTATCATTGCGGGCTGAGCAAAGCAGTCAGAAAACGACTCCAAAAAATGGGAATTAAGCGTAAACTGCCGGTAGTGTTCAGTACGGAGCAGGCAGATCCGAAAGCGGTACTGCTGACTGAGGATGAAATGAATAAGAAATCGACATGTGGAACTGTTAGCTATATGCCGGCGGTATTCGGATGTTATCTGGCGGAGTATGTGTTGAAGAGATTATGATCAGCAAGCACATCTTTTGCCATCTTATTGGCAAAGAATCAGTACTTAAGTAATTATTCATTAGATAAAAATGAAGTATGTATGATACAATTACAAGGAATAACCAAGAGTTTCGGTAGCCTGCAAGTTCTGCGGGGAATCGATTTGAACATAGATAAGGGCGAGATCGTTAGTATTGTTGGTCCGAGTGGAGCGGGAAAGACTACTTTACTTCAGATTATGGGAACTTTGGATGCCCCTGATAGCGGAATGATAACGATCGACGGTACATTGGTTAGCCGTATGAAGGAGAAGGAACTGTCGGCTTTCCGTAACAAACATATCGGGTTTGTCTTTCAGTTTCACCAGCTTTTACCAGAATTCACGGCATTGGAAAACGTGATGATACCTGCATTTATTGCAGGTGTGGGGCAGAAAGAGGCTACTGCATCTGCGCTGGAATTATTGGATTTTATGGGCCTGACTGATCGTGCCGGACATAAGCCCAATGAACTTTCAGGTGGGGAAAAACAACGTGTGGCCGTAGCCCGTGCTCTTATTAATCATCCGGCTGTGATACTGGCTGACGAACCTTCGGGTAGCCTGGATACTCATAATAAGGAAGAATTGCATCAGCTTTTCTTCGATCTTCGCAATCGTTTCGGACAAACATTTGTTATTGTCACTCACGATGAAGGACTGGCACGGATTACGGACCGTACGGTGCACATGGTTGACGGGGAAATAGTTTGATTTTATTTTCCCGTACTCATTACTCCTGATTCATTATCGCTATTGTTTACTTTTCTTTGTGTTGCTTTGAACTTACGCCCAAAAGAAAAATTGTAGGATAAGCTGACTAGAAACATACGTGAGCTTTCCTTAATATAGCTTTTAGTCTTGTACGAGGCAAATTGATTCCAATTCTCATTCTCTACTTTATAATTATCAGTGAATGGGTTGAAAGCACCTACGCCCAAACGGAGATCTTTATATTTATAATATAGACCTAATATCTGGATGTTTTCTCCTCCTGAGAGGGTTTCTCCCCAAAAGTTGTTCCAATTGGTATTGATCTGCCAGAACAGGGAGAATCGTTTGTAATTGAATGAAGCTTGTCCTTCGTAATACCAGTTGGTATAAGTATGAGAATAATTGTTTCCATGACTCATATAATGGTTCACTCCTCCTGTAAATGAAAGTTGTAGCATATCCCATAGTGGACCTACACGGAGCATCAGACGTCCAGATAACTTTTGCCAGTCTTTCTGGTTATCCCACGTTTGTACTATTTTATTGTCTTCCTGTAACTTCTCATCCATAATGGCATTGGGACGATAATCATATGCACCCCATAGATTACTGTAGAAAATGCCTTTCTTCCATTCATAAGTCAGTTCCGTGCGATAGCACATATACGATTTCAGGTTTGGATTACCACGGCGTATCTGGAAAGAGTCTATAGTTTGTTCTATAGCACTCAGGTTACTCAATGAAGGAGTTGCATTGAATACTTCGGCTTTCCAACGGAGGTATGAGTTCTCGGAAAAAGTGTAATGCAATGTAGCTTTCGGGTTTACATTGTACTTTTTAGAAGAATCATCATTCCCGCTTTGGTTGTAATAGAAACGGGTTAGACTGATTCCTAATCTATAATCCAATTTGTTTATCTTACCACGGTATTCACTGAATATGTAACTGTTTCCCTGGTTCATCCGGGTATCATAATTATGGCCGTTTCTGTATTCGTTGTTAGAATAGGACTGGGTGTGCTTTAAACCAAAACTCAATGCGTTTCCTTTTGAGAACTGCTTTTCGTAAATGGCTTCTCCAATTAAGGAGTATTTGTCACCCAATACATTGTTATTAATGTCAGTCAACATTTCGTTGTGTAGGCTTTCCTGATAGATACGGTGCGACTTCTCCCGGTTGTAAGTTCCTACCAGATTGAATACCAACGTCTGCTTCTTTTTTAGGTTTTGCTGATAGTAGAGGTCTAAAGAGGGGCGAGTCCAGCTATTCTTGGTGCGGTCTATCATATTTACCATATCTGTTTCATCATTCACATTATAGAGCACTCCTTGGTAATCCCAATTGGGTTGATTGTTTCCACGCAGGCGGAATGTGGCACTGAAGAGAGAATTCTTGGATGCCTGAAGGCTGTAACTGACATTCAGATTTTGCATAAACAACATGGCATGGCTGGGTTCTCCCTTTTCTACGCGCTGAGTGGTATTTCCATCTGCTAAGCGGAATGTTTCTTCATTATCCCGATACATACCGTAGAAATCGCGGGGGCCCATGTAGTAAGAAAGACCGAATTCTGATTTTTTATGATTGACTTTACCGAATACGTTGTAGCTTCCCCACATTGCATTGATTCCCTGACTGAGATCGGTGCCGAAGCTTCCTCCCGTATCGGGGCGGCGAACAATGTAATCGAGTACGATTTCCGCATTGCCATAACGTAAGCCGGGATTGTCATGATATTCTATACGGATGATATCGGCGGGGCGCAGAGCTTTTATCTCATTGATATCTGCCTTGACTCCGTTGATACGTATTTGTAGTTCACCCCCACCGGATATTCCGATTTCGTTATTCATCGGATTGACCTGGATACGTGGGAGCATCAGTTCTTGTAACAGATTGACTCCATTGGTGGAGACTTTCATCTGGCGTTCGGAAGGGAATACCAGTTTCCGGTCGGGACGGTTGATTTGATTGGAACCATTGATGATTACACCCTCCAAGGCTACTGAGGCATCTTCCAGAAAAATATCTCCCAGATCTGTATTACGTTTTACTCCATTCAATGTGATGTATTGTGTGTTGTATCCAACACAAGAAAGAACCAATCGGTAATTTCCAGCTTCTACTTTGTTGAAGATGAAGCTTCCGTTATTGTTGGTAGACACACCATTTACAAAGACAGAGTCGGTGGTTTGTAGTACTACGTTTACAAATTCTGTGGCTTCATTGTCTGTTGCATTGCGTATAGTACCTTTTATCTCTATTTTTTGAGCAAATACTCCCTGTACCATACTGACTATTAGTATGGCTATTAATAATCTTTTCATTGTGATTTTTTTATTTTAATTTCTAATTTCAGACTGGCCTGTCCTGTTTCAGATTGTTTTCTATTGATTAGACGAAGTAGAGTCTGGTAAAGTTGCATCAATTGCTATTTTTTATTTAGAAAAACAAACGCCTTTTAAATCTGTTTCTATATAAGATGGATGGAAATTATAACATTTTGTTATATCTTAGCCCTGATTTTTATAACTTATATAGATTGCATTATGAAAAAAGTAATTCTTGCTTTAGTTGCATCTGCATTTGTGTCATTCGCTTATGCGCAGGATGTAAATTTCGATTCCTTTAAACGAATCGAATCGGATAAGGTGTTGAACCTGTCAGCCGATCAAATTGCAAAAATCAAAAAGCTAAATAAAGAAGTGGGACCTAAGTTTAGAGCTATTGGACGGAGTAACCTTCCTGGATATGAAAAGGGGCAAAAGAAGAGGGCGTTGGCTCTTGAACACAAAGCTGCCATTAGGGCTATCTTGTCAGAAAATCAAATCAAAGCATGGGAAACGCATTATGGAAGTATGAATAATGGTGAAGGCTTGCGCGGCATCATGAAAGTTGATTACGATAATAGACTCGATCAATTGGAAGCGAAATTTGAAAAAGATAAAGAGGATATTGAAAATAGTTCTTTATCTAAAGATGTCAAAAAAGACAAGGTGAGGTCCCTTAAAAATCAATATAAACAGGAGAAGGAACGCTTGAAGAATGAACGTGATGCTGCTATCCGGTCAGGAGTTTTGGAGAAGTAATTTTAAGGCTATCACTCAAAGCAGACATAGTTGCTGATTCTTTCCAGATCAGCTTTTGTAAATTCCTCGTAAAGGGAGAAAGGTTTAAGGCTCGTTAACGAGCCTTTTTTCTTGCGGTATTCTACAATGGCTTTGGCTTGATAGAAGTTGATGTAAGGGTGGGAGCGTAATCTGTCTATGCCAGTGTGGTTCAAGTTTATGCGGTGAACATTTGTCAGGTCGATACTAAACCAGGCTTGCAGTTGTTGGGTATCCAGATTGATATCCTTTAATTGTTCTATTTGGTAGAATCCGCCAAGGCGTTGCCGATAACCCACAATCAGGCGGGCAATGCCGCTTCCGATACCCGGAACCTTTTTTAATTCGGTGGTGTCGGCGCGATTAAGATCAAGAATAGTGCCGGTTTTATATTTTATATTTTCCACTGGTACAGTTTCTGTAATATACAGTTGTGGTGTATGACGTACTGTGTCTTCCGGTGGGATATGTATGTAAGGTGACAGAACAGAATATTGATCTTCTGTCATTCCATATATCTTTTTAAAATCTTCCGTTTTACGGAATTTGCCACCCTTTGCCCGATAGTGCAGGATATTCTTTGTCATCCATGCTGGTAGTCCTAAGTGTCGGAATGTTATGGAGTCTGCCGTATTGGGATTGAAAGAAGCCAAGATGACGGGAATGCTTTCTACCTTCTTTGGCTTATAACTCGTATATTGCTTTTCACCGGATTGCTCTTTTTCTTCCAGTGAGGCTATGAATTCTTCATATTCCTGTTGGACGATAGCTTGTATAAGCTTGTCATCCAGAGAGGTCTGATCTCTTCGTTGCCAGGCGGATATAAGATACCCGGCGAGAAAAACGATACAGATAGTTGCTATGAGCATCAGGATACCTCGCTTTTCTCCCCGGGAAAAGTAAAAGAAATCTTTAAATAGATTCTGCATCTCCTACAATTTCAAGAATCCCAATTCCTTAATAAAGATGAGTGAAATTGCTATCGGAGCTATAAACTTCAATATGAAAATCAGCAATTTGTAGAACGTTACTTTCAGTGTTCCGTTATTGCTGACTTCTTCCCAGACAATCTTTTTATTCAGATACCAGCCGGTAAAGATGGAAATGCACAGACCACCTAACGGTAACATGATCTTAGCTGTGACAAAGTCGAACATGTCGAATAAATTCAAGCCGAACAGAGTATATCCTTTACCTACTCCCAATGAAAGAGAACATAAGGTTCCCAAAAATATACAACCGCCCGTTACGAAGCTTGCCGCGCGTTTCCGGCTCAGGTGGAATTCCTCGTGCAGATAAGCCGTCACCACTTCGTGCATAGAGATGGTGGAAGTCAGTGCTGCAACTGCCAGAAGAATATAGAACATGACTGAAAATATATAAGCTAATAAAGGTACTCCGCTAAATGCCTGTTGGAATACATTGGGTAGTGTAATGAAGATAAGACTCGGACCGGCATCCGGCTGAATACCCACCGAAAATGCAGCAGGAAAGATGATAAGTCCTGCCAATATAGCTACAAATGTATCGATAATACTGACACTGAAAGCAGTTTTAGTCAGATTCGTGTCTTTTTTGAAATACGATGCATAGGTGCAAAGGCATCCCATTCCCAGACTCAGGGAGAAGAAGGCCTGTCCCATGGCACTTAGGAATACGTTGGTAGTTACCTTATCCCATTCCGGTTTTAGAAGAAATTCCAGACCGGCACCAGAGCCAGGTAATGCAATGGAACAACCTGCCAGTATGATTAACAGAATAAACAACATCGGCATCATAATTTTGGCAGACTTTTCAATACCTTTTTCCACCCCTTTCACGATGATGAAGTGGGTGGAAAGAAGAAAGAGTACCAGCCAAATAACGGGGCGCCAGGGATTAGAAGAGAAGGAATTAAATGTGTTAATATAATCGGCTGCTGTTTTTCCGGCAAAGTTATCGGTAACAGCTTCACCAATGAATTCCAGTGTCCAGCCAGCCACTACGGAATAGTAGCTCAAGATCAGAAAACCTGCCAATACTCCCATACGACCTACCCAACGCCAGTGCGTACCCGGTGCCAGTTTTTGATAAGCACCGGCAGTGTTGGCGCGTGAATGACGTCCGATAAGAAACTCGGATACCATGATAGGAATTCCCAATATAAGTACACATGCTAAGTAGATGAGAATAAACGCAGCACCGCCGTGATTACCTGTCTCATAGGGAAATCGCCAGATGTTACCCAGACCAACCGCGGAACCTGCCGAAGCAAGTATGACACCTAATTTGCTCCCAAAATTGGCTCTGTCATTTTTAGTCATAAAAAAGTAGATTTTTCTTTCATTTCGTTATTATTCTCTACTAGAACATGCAAATATAGAAAATGTTCTGTACTTTTGCGCACAAATCGTTCATAAATTGAGATATGCTATACCTGTCTCTTATACACATCTCCGAGCCCACGAGACTCGACGTCATCTCG
>ERZ1027039.393-NODE-393-length-16880-cov-18.493789_pt1 | contig 16880 bp, 14 predicted proteins | sample MGYA00519438_ERZ1027039 | MGnify/ENA primary metagenome ERZ1027039 (study PRJEB26926, sample SAMN06164810) | human gut metagenome | biome: ENVO:00009003; feature: ENVO:2100002; material: ENVO:00002003 | host: Homo sapiens | place: USA | collected 2012 ...
AGGCGCTGTGTCAAAATGCTTGACACAGCGCTTTTTCTATCCGGATGGGAGGGTGAATCAGCGGGTTGCCTGATTTGTCAGAGCTTGCTCCTGATTTGTCATAGCTTTCTTAGGACATGAGCGGACGCATTTGCCACACTCTATACATTTGTCGTGGTCTACAGTCGGGTAGCCGTCGCGCCCTTGGGTGATTGCTCCTACAGGGCACAGTTTTATGAGGGGACACACATGGTCATGCGGGCACAGATTTTTGTTCAGAACTATCATATGATATCTTGTTAGGTTTGATTTTTACGACCTTGAGGGGACATGATGCAACGCATTTGCCACATTTAATGCAATCGGGGTGAAGATAGCCGGCATGGTTGCCGCGGCTTTCATAGGGAGCAATCTGCATGGGACACGCTCTGGCGCAGTTCTTACACTTTGTAGTGCAGGAGGAAGCTACATTCACGCTTGTGAAAGCCACCGGGAAAGGAGCTTTGCGGGGTGTGACCCACGATGACAGTGTACCCATAGGACAGAACGAGCACCAGGTGCGCGGCGCGTAAATAAACGACAGAGTGACGCCGACAATGGTGGTTATCAATATAATGTTCCAGAACACACGCCCCATGGCATTCCAGTCGCCCCATGCAAAATACATCTGAACACCAAACATCGTAAAGATGAACAGCACCATAAACAGTCTGAATCGGAATGTCCTTACAAAAGCCGGTATGGGACGGTGAGGTGAATATTTCGCAAGGAGCCGGTCATACATGTTTCCCCGGGGGCATGCATTGCCGCACCACCACCGTCCGCGGCTGACGGCAAAGGCAACCGGCGCGATCATGCACACAAGAGCCAGCAATCCGATGACAGGAAAGAAGAAACCTATAGCAAGATAAACCAGCAGAATCCAATATAGCGGCAGGCCCTTCGTGGGGTAATATCTGTGAAATCTTTTCTGTGACATTTGACAAGTGACTGTTCAAAAATTTTTTATCCGATCTATTTGATTTTCCTGCTACAAAATTACCTATAGGATAATAGACAGACAACAGAATTTAATTATCTTTGCATCGAATTTATTTATCATGACACTACAGCAGTTAAGATACATTGTAGCAATAGACCGCTACCGCAATTTTGCCCGGGCCGCCGCCGAACTCGACGTCACGCAGCCCACACTCAGCGCTTTACTTGTAAAGCTTGAAGATGAGCTCGGCGTAAGGCTTTTTGAGCGGAACAACAAAAGCGTACGCCCCACGGCAATCGGCGAGACCGTCATCCGGCAGGCCGAAGCCGTTCTGAACAGTGCAGCCAGGATTGAAGAGACGGTTGCCGAGCAAAAGGGAGAGGTAAGCGGCCCGCTTTCAATAGGGGTTGGCCCCACAATAGCGCCATATCTTATGCCCCGCTTCATAAAGGGATACACCGGCAGCTATCCCCACGTCAAGCTTACAGTAAACGAAATGAAAGGCGATGCCATCGTCGAAGCCCTGAGACTCGGCAAGATAGACCTCGGCATTGCCGTCAGCGGGCTGGCCGCTCCGGAGATAGAGGAAAAGCACTTCTACAGCGAACCGTTTCATGTGTATATGGCCAAGGATTGCCTTATTAAAATCAAAGCCTTCAATCCGGCCGACCTGATGCACGAAAAAATGTGGATAATGAAAGAATCGCAGTGTATGCGGGAGAGCGCATTCAGCTTCTGCAAATCAAGAAGCATCGGACGCCATATCTATGAAGCCGGAAGCATCGACACCCTGATAAGGATTGTCGACATCAACGGAGGTTTCACCATAATACCCGAAATGCATCTCCAGTTTCTTACCCCCGAACAGCGGGAAAACGTTCGACCCATCGAGGGCGACTTCGTCTCAAAACGCAGCGTCTCGATCTACACACGCAAAGATTTCATTCGGCACCGCACATTAGAGACCGTGCTTCAAACCCTCCGATCCTTTATCCCCCGCAAAATGATATCACCATCCCTCCCCGACATCCCATAACCAGCATATGGCACCACATAAACACCATCATCGGGTTTTGTCATACTCGATCGAGTGCAATACAATACGCGGATGTTTAGCGTCATATTCTTTATTCAGAGCACTTCTTGTCTTGTCCAGTTCCGGACCACCGGTTCCTGTAAGATCAAGAATAAAATGAGAAATATCATCGGAACTCATCGGAAGGTCCGCTGCAGATTGTATCCTGTCCCATAGAGTCGGATTATTGATTCTGAATTTCTCAGCCCCCCAGACAAACATAGGAATCCTGATCTGATATTTTATTGAGGGAGCATATGCTGCGAATCCATGCCCATATAGGTCAGACTGCTCGAATAGTTCTTCGCCATGATCTGACAAATAGACGATACAAGCATCTTTTTTGCAAAATTTATTCAGAATTTGCTCCAACACATAATCGTTGTAGAGACAAGCGTTGTCATATTCCGATTTCGTTTGTTTCTGTTTGTCAGATCCTGTATATTGAGAAGGTTTGAATTTTGAGAATGATTCAGGATAACGTTCGGAATAAGTGTAATGCTGTCCGTAAAGATGAATTATGACAAACGATTTACGATTGTCAGGAAGTACAATATCCTTAACCATATCCCCGTCATAGGAGTACGATTTAGCATTTCTGAAATCGAACATATGTTCAGACAGGCTCTTATTGGTCAATATCCCTTGGCCATTGTTGACAAAATATTGGTTATCGTATAAGGCCGTGAAGTAACCCACTACCCGTATAATCATAGGCAACAGCGGGAGATTATAAAAATTATTATTGTATCTGCCCACTGAATATATCGAGTTCATGACAGCAGAAGTGTGATCATCAATAGTAACAACATCGTTGAATACAATCAGAGAACTGTCGGCCATGTGTCTCATCATATTAGGATTTGTATTCAGTGGATAACCGTATAACGGACTGTGAAAAACACTGTGTGATTCACCTATTACTAGCACGACACTCCCGCCATACCCATCATTTTCAACTCTTTTTGCTTTGCCTTTCTCTTTATATATCACCCCTATAGTGCATAGGTTATTCATCCCTTTTATGTCATTATAAGCTAAATATCCATAATAAGCCACACGTGTTGCAGATGTTAGCTGCGGTATATTCTGAGCATTTCTGAACATATAAATAAACGGATTACACCATATCCCGCAGGTCGGGAACAAACGTCTGATGCCTTTCTGAATCAACAAAGTAAAAAAAGCTTCACAATAACTCACCACGACACTCAGCCCTATAATTTACTATATAAAGAGGTTGAGTACCCAGCCATCCAACAATTTGTGGTTTGTTCGCGCCCAACAAATTATCGACCAGACAGAATGACAGGAATAGAAAGAAATAGGGTTGTTTCAGCGGAGCCAAAAGATGTCCACAAAAATTAAATACTTTGCCAGGAATTCTCGACATAATTTAAATAAGAGCCACCTATTTTCCAAACCACTGACTCCTTTATGGCCGATAATTAGTATACATAAAAAAAGCGGGAGTCATATCTTGCTCGTCCCGCTACCTGAGGCATCTGGCATTAGCCCATCGAAGTAGGATGAGCAACAGACTCCACGCTGTTTATGCAATACCCCAAACCCATTTCAAGCTTTGATGCCTGAAATGGATCCGGATTGGTATAAACACACCCGCGACGTATATTGCACTCTCTATCAATGACTTCGATTAGAAAACTGCCAGATTTTCAGATAGCCAAAGACAAAGCGTCAATATACGCTTTTCTAAATATGTTGTCAGATATCCACTTCCCGTAGCTTTTGCTCCGAAGAGCCTCGCTCCCTCAGCGTGGAAATCTATTGCAAATTTAGCTTATTTTCTCGAACTGGCAATCTGTCAGATTAGAATTTTATTAATCTAATGCTCTTTCTAACCAGCCTGCTCTAACCCTACTCTAATTCGTCAGCAACACTTGACACAAAATAACTCCGAGCTAAACTTGTCATCTAAAAAGAATGTTGTATCTTTGTAATCGCAAACTGTCTAAATATGAAACTGATAGAAATAAACATCTCAAAGATTGCTGAGCTTTGTAAAAAATACAGAGTGAGATCTCTTGCTGTGTTCGGATCTATACTCACAGACAGGTTTAATGACGACAGCGACGTTGATTTGCTCGTGAATTTTGACGATGATGTAACGTATCACACCTACGCTGACAATTTTTTCGGATTACACGACAGCCTGCGCAAACTGTTTGGCAGAGAAGTCGACCTGGTAGATGAAAGCGCTGTCAAAAACAGATATTTCAAAGAAGAACTCGACGAAACCAAGCAGCTCATATATGGATAGAAAACTGCGTAAATATCTGACAGATATTCTTAATTCGATCAACGAAATCGAATTCTTTCTGCAAGGACGTTCTAAAGAATATGAAACGTTTTGCAATGATTTACTGTTTCGTCGTGGCGTTGAACGCAACATAGAGATCATGGGAGAGGCCATGAACCAAGCCCTAAAAATAAATCCTAATTTACCTATTACATCAGCACGCAAAGTGGTAGATACCAGAAACTTCGTAATTCATGCATACGATTCGCTCCGTGAAGATCTTCTTTGGGCGATTGTCGTTCGTCACATGCCGTTGCTAAAAGAGGAAGTTCTCGAAATCTTAAACCGGCATTGATTTAGAGACGCAGAATTGGGGGAAGGTTTGGCAGTTAGAGAGATTTTGTTTAACTTTGCCGGCAGATTACGGAGGTGTCTGCCGCGCCGCGAATTTTTACGGCGCAAGGGAACGGGGTGAGAATCCCCGACAGACGCGCTGCTGTGTTGCTCCGACGCAATGCTGTCATCTATATCAGGCGGTAATTCACCGCTGAAATCCGACAGCTTTGCCGAGACCCCGGCACCCGATATGCCACTGGCCTAAGATGGCCGGGAAGGCGGGTGCAGGAAATGGAGCTGAGTCAGAAGACCTGCATCTCCGCACATATCTTCATCGAAGCTACGCGACAACGCTCAGGAAGACTTCCCCGCCGTCAAAACCATTGCTTTTGCGGAGGTGCAGCCCGCATAGGACTCTCTGCGTGCGCCGCCGTGGTTTCATGAAGTTTAATTGTTGGATTTTATCAACCAATCAATAAATACTTTATGAGACTAAAACATTTACTCACATTTGTGCTGATGATGCTGACGGCTGTCGCGGCCAACGCCGACGCCTTGCCTTTCCGCATCTACACGGCGCAGACTCTAAAAAAAGAGCCGCAGCCAAAGCTGGTCAACAAAACCACAGGAGAAGAGGTCACACTCAATGTGGAGGAAACCTATCTTGTCGGCGAATGCGAGCCAGGCATGTATACCTATTCCGAGCTTAATCTGAACAATGCCAAAGATGCCACCCAGCGTATCGGCACTGACGTTCGCGTATACGACAACACCGAAGAAGGTGAATGCTGGCTCTCTTTTTCCTGCAAAACCGTTATTTGCAACAACACCTACACCGAACCCGGATCGGACGAAGCAAAACATTTTGAGAGAGGCATTGATTACACCGACTCCTACACTGTGGTCTCAAACAACGGAGACCTGACCCTTACCACGGGCGATTACTACAATGGCGATGTCAAGACCGGCATCGCATTCATGATAGCATCAAACTGCTCCATCAACTACGAAGCCGAAGTCACCGACAAGCATCCCGGATATTTCTCTTTCAATCAGACACTTACAGTCTCAGGATCCTCCTCCGTGCGCTTCTCGTTCGCCTCAATCAGAGAAGTGACCATAACCGCTCCCACCGACGCCGCATGCTCTGTTTCGCAGAAGACCGGCGCCCACTATGCGCCTTTCACATATTACGAGGATGTCAGGCAGGAAACAGCCGACGGCATGACAAAACACACCTTTAACGTTCCCTCGAATGCAACCGAATTGGCCTACCGCGTGTCACGCCCCGGCTCGATGACCAGAGCCGACTGGTTCAAACCCGCCCAGACACCCGACATCACTGTCACCGAAGAGACCTTGTCGTCCCGTTCCGACCACTTCTTCTCTCACGACGGCATAGAGCAATATTATGCCGACATATACCTCAACATCAACCAGCGCGGTCAGCTGAATCTCAAAAGCGATGGCGGATACCACGACATCGTGAACCTCCGCACATGGCAGCTCACCGCATCAATCACCGGCAATAATTTTCTGGAACCCGATTTCTACTACACAGTGCTAAACACCGACTTCCAGCCCGACAATTCCGTGGTAGAGGTGGACGCCGACGGTCATCTCACTCCCAAGGCTCCCGGCACAGCCATCGTGCAGGTGCGCTATAACGCTATGGGATTCCATGGCACCGACTGGAGCGAAATCTGGGCTGAGAACACCGGCACATTCGTAGTCACAGTCGATGCCGACACCGACGCCATGCCCGCCGACAACATACACCTTGCCTACAAGCCGGAAAACCCGATGGATGCCGAGCACGACATCCTCTACTATCTCTCCGACAAGCCCGGCTACTCCCTCTCCTTCACCCCGCAGGCCGGATGCACCGTCACCGTGGCCAACCCCGTGGTCGACTCCGGGAACAACACCGTGAGCTATCCCGATGCATTTTCCTCTAAAAACGTCACCGTAAACGCCGACGGCTCCGTGACTGTACTGCTCACCTATGGCCGCAACATTATCCGCACCGCCGACGCCGCCGGCAACGCCTCCTATCAGGTGCTCAGCGCCAAACCCATGACCAGCGACATATGCTATCCCCGCGAAGACAATTATATTCTTCCGGGCGACCATGTGAAACTGCAGTTCTCGGGTCTATACCACGTGGCCGGGAAACTCGCCGGCATATACAACAGCAACTGCCATGTGGTCTACAACGACGAAATCATGGACAACGGTGTGCTTATCGGTGCCGGCCAGTATGATTTCAACTTCAACTCAAAAGTCCAGCGCTATGAGTTCGATGTGCCAGTCACTCCCGAAGGCACTTCCTGCACCGTCATCAACGGCTGCCTGACCACACAGGGCTATGGCAGCGGTCCCGGAGCGCACCGCTCAATCTCCCCCAAGGGTGTCAACCCCAACTTCTCGGCAAGCGTCTCGGCAGGCCGCTACGGTTCCCTGCCCGACCTGAATGTGCCCCTCAACTCTTTTGCTGACGTGGATATGCTTAAAGTAAACGTCGAGATGGGCGGCCGAGTATCACCGCTGCCGCAGCAGGTGATCGAAGAGTATTTCGGCAAGGACGCAGCCTGGGTTCCCGCTACCACCGACGGAGCAGACACAGCCGACGATGCCGCCGCTGTGGTTCGCGTCGATCCGGAGACCAACGTCATCTTCCCCTCTGCCGTCGGACGCGCCATGATTTATCTCCGCAAACCCGGCAGCGAGGAGAATCTTCTCGCCTGTCAGGTAACCGTATCGGGCGACCCTGACTTCATCCCCGCCACCGGCATTTACTACTCCGGCGAATACGAGGATATCCGCATCATGAACCTCAGCTGGGGCAACTGGGGCAATCAGCAATATCTCGATGCCAGCGCCGAGCCTGAAAACGCCACAAACAAAAAAGTAATCTTTACCTCCTCCAACCCCGATAACGTGGCATTCACAAAGGCCGGTCTTGACACCAAATCAGGTACACACGTCGGCCTGTTCTGGAACCGCTCCGACGTAGCCGGCGACGCATACATCACCGCCGAGACCGAGGATGGCGGCTTCAAACTCGAACGGCCCATCCACATCATGTTCTACAAGCCATGCAACTCGCTGGCATTCACCACCGAGAATCCCAGAGTATCGGCAGGCACCGATCTTCAGCTCGAATGGGACATCAAGCCCGGCGACAACCAGGCCGCTCCCGCCACATTCTCTTCGAGCGATGAGAGCATCGCCACAGTCGACGCCAACGGCAAGGTGACCGGCGTATCCGAGGGCACAGCCACCATCACCGCAACCAGCTACGGCTCCTACAAGAAACCTGTCACCGCCAACGTGGAGGTTACCGTGTTCAAGCCCGCAGGCATTGAGGATGTGGCTGTCGATGCCGCCGACACCTGGAGCATGACTCCCAACCCTGCCGACACCTACATCAACGTCGCCACCGACGCCGCCGGTCAGCTGCAGATCTTCGCCATCGCAGGCCAGTGCGTTCTCTCCACTGGCGTCAACGCAGGTGACAACACCGTCGATGTCAGCGGCCTCGCCAACGGCTACTACATCGTAAGCCTCAACGGCCAGTCGAAACGCCTCATCATCCGCTGATTTTCTTAGCCCCCGGGCGGCATCTGCCTCCGGTTTACATTAATGCAGGGACGCTGTGTCAAAATTCTGAATTTTGACACAGCGTCTTCACTTTTTCACTCCCGGGGTTTCCCGAGCCAACAACATCAGGCGAGCGGCAACCCAAATGGAGCGTCATCAGGCGTGCCGGCAACCCCATGGAGCGGCGGTTTGCAACCGCCGGACATCAGGCGTGCCGGCAAATGAAATGGAATCGTCTTTTTTCTTTCTGCTGATTTGTTACGGCGGTTGCAAACCGCCGCTCCATGGCCTCCCAACGTCTGCGGAACCCTCCCGAGCGAAAACAGCAGGTGAGCGGCAACCCCAATGGAATCGTCATTTTTAGAGGCTATGTCAAAATTGAACTGCACCCCAAAAGTTTTTTTCTAACTTTTGAGGTGCAGTTCATTACGACACAGCCTCTGTTATCATTACCCTAAAAGAAGGACATCAATGTTTGACAAACTTTTTGCCTGCGCGGATATAGACATTACCGGGGATGGGATCAGTCACCGGGATGCCCTGGAGATTATAGATGGTGGAGTCGGCAGCAGTCTCGGCTTCGCCGTCGGCGGTTACGCCGTCAACGCCGCCGAAATGCCCGTCGGGAGGAAGAGCGATGATATGACCTGGGTTGATATAGGTGTTGTGAACACCGACAAGGCGTCCCTCCGGGGTCCACTGGTAGAAACGGCCCGCCGAGGTGCTGTCAGCTGCGTCCGTGCCGTAGATATAGCCTGTGTATGGGTTCACATAGATGCTGTATGGGTTCTGCATGCCAGCGACACCGGTACCGACAGAGCCGGGAAGGCGGGTCGACACACCGCTGCGGCCGCCGGTGCGCATCACCTCCGCCGGGTCGATGGTGTGGGTATAGAAATTCGACTCGCCGGTGACATAGGAATAAGAGGCGCCCACAGCCATGAACTTGCCGTCGAGTGTCACCGTGTTATATATCGACGGACGGCTCAGCACCACGCGGCACTGTGCGTCGGGCTTCCCGTCGAGGGCGGCGCGGCAGTCGAAAATCACCGTACAGGCGTCAGCCTCGTAATAGTCGCCCGAGGAATTGATGCAGAGATACTGCCCCGACTGACTCATGTGGCCGTAGAGATTGATGGCGCCGGCATCGACCGTGCGCGTCACCTTCATTGTGGCGGCGTCGATGATGCTGACTGTGCGCTCATATTCATGGTCCTCCTGAAAGGCGTAGCCTCCCGAATTGGCCACGAAAAGGTGGCCGTCGTAGAGCGCTATGCCGTCAGGCTCGTAACCCACCTCAACCGCAGCGGTGACGCGGTAGTTCGTCAGGTCGATTTTCGCCACAAAACCGCGGGTGAAACTGCGTGCTGCGCCGTTGACCGTCACATCGTGAGCGTAGGAAGTGACATACAGAGACTTGCCGTCCGACACCATGTAGCGATTGTTGGGCACATCCTCAGTGGCGGCGATCGCCTTCCCTTTGGTGTCGATAAACTGGATGATGTTGCTCCAGTTCAGCGCTATGGCCAGACGGTTGTCGTCGATCTGCTCTATGTCGTTGGGGGTGTCGCCCAACTTCCGGCCGTTGGCGTCGCGGAAATACTGGTTGCTGACGATGTTCCCGTCCTCGAAGTAAGAGAGGCGGCCGTTGTCGGCCTGCCATATACCCTCATTGAGAAACATGATCATCTCCTTCGAGGCAGCCGGGAGGAAAGCGGCGGAGCAGAGAACAAGTGTAAAGATTTTTTGCAGTAGTCTCATTATTAAAAAGTTAAAACAAATTTACAATGTGGTGAATGTTTACACCTCGGGCAGAGGCGTGGTATGAAGTCCGTGGCGCAGCCAGCGGCCACGCAGCAGGCGTATAAGAAATATGATGCCGCGGAATGTAAGCTCCACAGCCATGGCCAGCCATACTCCAGGCAGCCCCATGCGTGTGGCGAGGAAAGCCGCCACCGGGATGCGTACCACCCAGATACTCAGAAAGTTCATGCTTGCGGGCACAATAGTGTCGCCCACACCCACCATGGCGCCATAGGCCACAATCGAAGCGGCATACATCGGTTCGGCCCACGCCTCTATGCGAAGCACCTGCGTGCCCAGTTCCTTTATTGCCTCGACAGGGGTGAGCATCTCCATCACATAGGGCGCGCACAGCCACAGGATCACGCCCATCAGCGTCATCACCGCCACGCCCATCCCCACGGTCACATGCGCCAGCCGCCGGGCGAGCGGCAGCCGGCGGGCGCCGTAGCTCTGCCCCACAAGGGTCGTGGCTGCGTCGCCTATGCCGTAGCCCGGCATATAGCACAGGCTCTCAGCCGTGACGGCAAACGCGTTGGCCGCAATGGCCACCACCCCGAGCGGCGCCACAATCAGCGTGACGGTGATCTGTGCGCTACAGATAATGGCATGTTCCACAGCCACCGGCACCGACACCTTCACCGCATTGCGCAGCACGGTGCCCCGCAGCATGAAGCTCCCCCGCTCGCCGGTGCCGAAGATACGCATGCCATCCTGTCGGAAACAGAGATACCACATCACCAGCGACGAGCAGATCACCTCGGCCAGCACAGTGCCCAGCGCAGCCCCGAGCACACCCAATCCGAGACCGGGGAGCGTGATTTCAGCGCCGAAAACCACAGTCGCGCGGGTGGGGAATATGAAGAAAAAGTTGAAGACCACATCGAGGGCGCACATGAGCACATTGAGTCCGCCGGGCACCTTCATATTGCCCGACGCGCGAAGCACTCCGCACCCTAAATAGTTAAGTATCAGCACCGGCAGAGCCAACACGAACACAAGGAAATAGAGCGACGCATTGCGGCACACCTCGGGTCCGCCTCCGAGCCACGCCGGGAGCGACGGCGCCAGGGCTGCACCCACGGCGGCCACGGCGCTTCCGAAAATCACGCTTGCGAGCAGAGCCTGCCTGAGCACCTTGCGGGCACCCTCGAAATCGCGGGCGCCCACGCGGTGGGCCACCTGCACCGAGAATCCCACCGTGGCGGCCGAGCAGATGCCCCAGAAAAGCCACAGCGAAGAGGCCATAAGCCCCACCGAGGCCGAATCGTCGGCACCAAGGCGCCCCACCATGGCCGTGTCGATATATTGCATGACGATACTCGACAGCTGAGCCATCATGGCCGGCCACGACAGTTTTGCCGCCAGCCAAAAACACTGGCGGCGCGTGAGGTCGCGGCCCGACTGTATTTCAGCTATCCCCGCCACCGCTCACACTTCAGAATTTCTGCAGAAACTCTACCATGCGCACCATGGCGAGCGACAGCAGCGCCCGCGGAGAGGCTATGTTGACTCGGATAAACCCTTCGGCGCCATACATGGTGCCGGGATTCACCCACACTCCCGTCTCATCCTTCATGCGGCGGCACAGCTCGTCGACAGGCACACCAAGGGTGCTGACATCGATCCACACAAGATATGTGGCCTCGAGCAGAGCCACGCGGCATTTCGGCAGTTGCATGGCCACCGCCTGGCTCACAACCTCATAGTTGGCATAGAGATAGTCGAGCAACTGCGACAGCCACTCGGCGCCTTTGTCGGAATAAGCCGCCTCGAGAGCGACCGGGCCGAACGGATTCACGTCGCACACCTCATTGATGTTGACGGCCCGGTCGATTGCCTCGCGTTCCTTCCTCACGGGCGCCACTATGTTGGCGATCTGCAGCCCGGCGGTGTTGAACGCCTTCGACGGGGACACGCACACCACGGCACGCGGGTCGACCGTGCCGTAAGGCACATACTCGGCGTGGTTGAACACCAGCTCGCAGTGGATCTCGTCGCTCACCACCTTAACGTGGTGGCGGTGGCATATGTCGGCCACGCGTTGCAGCTCTTCGCGGGTCCAAGCGCGTCCCGCGGGGTTGTGCGGGTTGCAGAGCAGCAGCATGCGGTTGGAGGGATCGGCGCAGAGCGTCTCCAGCGAGTCAAAATCAATCTTATAGGTGAAATAGCGGTCGTCGAGCGCCTCCTGAATCAGGGGCGACTCCACCACCCGGCAGCCGTTGTTGCGGATCGACGAGAAGAAACAGTTGTAGACCGGCGTCATCACTATCACGCCGTTGCCCGCCGAGGTGAAAGCCTTGATAATGGCCGACAGCGCGGGCACCACCCCTGGCGTGTAGATCACCTGCGAGGGACGGATGTCCCAGCCGTGGCGTCCGGCAAACCACTGTCGGAGAGCGCGGTAATAGCCCGCGCCCACATGCGTGTAGCCGAACACGCCATGATCCACACGGCGGCGCAGCGCGTCGGTGATGCAGGGAGCCGCGCGGAAATCCATGTCGGCCACCCAGAGAGGGATGAGGTCGCGGCCATGCTCCGAGTCCCATTTGTAAGAACCCGAGCGGCGCCGGTCTATGATTTCATCGAAATTATATTTTATATTCATTGCCGGGAAGCTTTATATTTGCCGGGAAGCTTTATCAGCCCGGTGGTTTCAGATGTCGGTGGTTTCAGATGTCGGTGGTGATGGCGCAGTCGGCGGGAGCGAGGATATTTTTGTCGAGAATCACCTCGCCGATCGAGAGCGCGTGGAGCCGGCCGGTGCGCGGATTCTTCACGCTCACGATATTGGAAGTGACGCGGCAGTCGGCGAGTTCCGAGTCCTCGAATGCAAGATCGCACTCGTCGCCCATGGTGCAATCCTCCAGACGCAGGTTATGGCAGTAGCAGAGGGGCTGGGTGCCGTTGATGCGGCAGCGCACCAGCCGCAGATTGTGCGAGTGCCAGCCGAGAAACTCGCCGGTGATCTCCGAGTCGTAAACCGTGACATTCTCGGTCTCCCAGAAGGCGTCGCGCGAGTCGATCACGGCATTGCGGATCACCACGTTGCGGCAATATTGAAACGAGTAGTTGCCCTGCTGGCGGTAGCTGTCGATGTCGATGTCGGCGCAGTGGAAGAAAATATAGTCGGCCTTGGCCACCTCCACGTCGCGCAGCTTTATGCCTGTGCAACTCCAGAGCGTTTCCTGTGCGTCGGGAATCCGCACCCCTTCGAGCGAAAGATTGTGCATCTCACGGAACATCTTGGGAGCGTCGACGCGGCAGTTCACCATCTCGAGATTGCGCGAATACCACAGCGCGGCACGCGCGCCGGGTGTGAAATCGCAGTCGGTGCAGCGGAAATTCTCCACATGCCAGAAAGGATATTTGCCCTCGAACAGACACCGCTCGGCCACGATGTCGGAACAGCATTTCAACGCCGACTCCCCGGGATGGAAAGTGACGTCGCGCAGCCGCAGCGCATGGGTGTTGAAGAGCGCGCGTTCGCCCCCGAACTCTTCGTCCTCCACCAGTTTCAGATTTTCGGGAAACCTCACCTCGGTGGTGACATCTTTCGGTTCAATATCATTCATTGCCATATTTTTTATATTCTATATAATATAATACAACATGAGGACTGCAAAGTTAACAAAAAAAGTTGTAACTTTGCCCGAAGATCAGTCACATCATCTTTCTCCACCTGCAATGAACACTCCCGACTCACGCGGCAACGGCGCTTCCGCCGGCCGCAAACCGCTCAACATCTACCAGCGCGCCGGCTCGGACGGTGCATGGCTCGGCGCATGGCTGTCGGCGATGTTCTTCCTCCTGGTCCTCTGGGTCGGCAATCCGGCGGTGCAGCTGCTGCCGTCGGCCATCATGGCAATGATGCTGGGAGTGCCCTGCCTGGTGTTTGTGTGGCTTCGGCGCACCTATACCGACTGCTACGGCATGGCCACTTTCTCGGGACTGTGGATGCAGGGCATCCTCACTTTCGGCGCCGGGGCGCTGATAGCAACCGCGGTGGCCTACGTCTATGTGCGCTGGATCCGGCCCGATTTCAACCTCGAACTGGTGCGCATGCTGGCCTCCGGGCTCGCCGACCATCCCTCTGCCGAGGTGCAGCAGATGGGCATCGACTGCCGCACCATCCTCGACCGCAAGCTGGTGCCCGCCCCCGCGGTGTTCGCCCTCTTCGGGTTGTGGACCGGGATGTTCACCGGCTCGATACTGTCGATGCTGCTGGCGGTGGCGGCCCGGCTGGCGCGGGTGCCCCTCTCCGACAAGCCCGACGACCCCGCACGCTGACTTTTCTTTCGCCACTGAAACAACCGCGAAGTAAGAGCCTATTTCTTGTTTAGAGCTTGTATATAACAGTCTGAGCATTTACTTATGAGCAATCAAGATAATTACCCTGTCGACATATCTGTGGTGGTACCCCTCTACAACGAGGAGGAATCGCTGCCCGAGCTGCAGGCCTGGATTCACCGCGTGATGACCGAAAACCGGTTTTCATACGAGGTGATCTACGTCAACGACGGCTCCACCGACTCTTCGCAGCAGGTTATCGACCGTCTCGCCGGAGAGTATCCCGCCGAAGTCCACAGCGTGTGCTTCCGCCGCAACTACGGCAAGTCGCCGGCGCTCAACACTGGCTTCCGCCGGGCACGCGGGCGTGTGGTCATCACCATGGACGCCGACCTCCAGGACTCGCCCGACGAGATTCCTGAACTTTACCGCATGATCACCGCCGACCATTACGACCTGGTGAGCGGATGGAAACAGAAACGTTATGATCCCCTCTCGAAAACCATCCCCACCAAGCTCTTCAACGCCACGGCGCGCAGAGTCAGCGGCATCCACAACCTCCACGACTTCAATTGCGGCCTCAAGGCCTACCGCAACGAGGTGGTGAAGCACATCGAGGTCTACGGCGACATGCACCGCTATATCCCCTATCTGGCCAAAAACGCCGGCTTCACCCGCATCGGCGAGAAAGTGGTGCATCACCAGGCCCGCAAATACGGCAAGACCAAATTCGGCCTCGACCGCTTTGTCAACGGCTATCTCGACCTCGCCACCCTCTGGTTCACCAACAAGTTCGGCGTAAAACCCATGCACTTCTTCGGCCTGCTCGGCTCGCTGATGTTCTTCATCGGTCTGGTGGCATGCATCGTAGTGGGCGCCCACAAACTCTGGGCCATGCACTCGGGCCACGACTACATTCTGGTCACCGACTCGCCCTACTTCTATCTGGCGCTCACCTCCATGATCCTCGGCACTCAGCTATTCCTGGCCGGTTTCGTGGGCGAACTGGTGGTGCGCAACTCGCCCCGCCGCAACGATTACGAAATCGAGAAGGAATATTGACGTGACCACGACTCACAGACATAGTTTTCTGCATCTCCTCCCCGCCCTTGCCGCCGCAGCACTGCTGCTGCCGCTGCTCGGAGCGTGCAACACCTCGGGGTGCACCGACAACCACAGCGCCCTGCCCCTGATGGCGTTCTACAACTGCAACAACGGCGAGCGCATCATGCTCGACTCCATCGACCTCGGCGGCGTCGGCGCCCCCGCTGATTCGCTGCTGGTCATCTCGGGCCAGCGGTGCGACCGCGTCTACCTCCCCTTCCGGCAGGATGCCGCCGTCACCAGCTTCTTCATCCACTACGACTACAAGGAGCAAGGGCTCGACGACCCCGCTTTCAACGACACCCTCACCTTCACCTACACCGCCGAACCATATTTCGCCTCCAGCGAATGCGGCGCCATGTATCAGTACCGCATCGTCAGCGCCTCCACCACCCATAATCTCATCGAGTCGATCGCCATTACCGACTCGCTGATCACCAACGTGGAGCGTGAACGCATACAGATTTTCTTCCGCGTCGGCACGCCCGACGAGGAGACTCCCGGGGAGGGGAACGGACAATGATGCGCCGGCTCGGGGCGGTGGCGCTCATCGTGGCCCTGGCGGCATGCGTCTGCGCGCATGTCAGCGGCCAGCGCCGCGTCACACCCGTCACCCAAGGCTCAAAAAACATCATCGGCAAGAACGAAAACAAACAGCCGGGCGACTCTATCGACTACTCCAACGTGGTGAGCATGACCGACGAGGCCGGCAACACCATCCTTGTCGACACCATCAGCGGCATTGAGGTGCCCGACACGGCGCAGACCACCACAGGGCGCGTGCCCAAGATGATCAACCCGCTGCTGTTCAGCGCCTCCGTAGGCGTCGACATCTGGGACCCCCTGATGCGCGCATTCGGCCAGAAATATGGCCTCATAGGCTTCTCGGCCGAGCTCAACCTCCACAACCGCTACATCCCCGTGGTGGAATTCGGCCTCGGCAACGCCTCCTCCACCCCCTCCGACCAGAATTTCACCTACCACGTGGGCATCACACCCTGGTTCCGCATCGGCGCCAACTATAATTTCCTCTACAACAGCAATCCCGACTATCAGTTCGTGGCCGGTCTGCGGCTGGGATGGTCACACTTCAACTACCAGTTGCGCGACGTCACCATCAACGACCCATACTGGGGTGAGAGCCAGACGGTCAACTTTCCCCGGCAGACCTCCAACGTCACCTATCTGCATGTGGTCTTCGGACTGAAAGTGAAAATTCTCGGACCGGTGTCGATGGGGTGGCAGGTGCGCCTGCGCACCATCCTCCACGAAACCGCGCAACCCACCGGCGAGCCATGGTATATCCCCGGCTACGGCGCCCGCAACGGCATCTTCGCCGGCTCATTCTCAATATTCTACACCCTCCCTCTCTCGCGCAAAGCGCCCGAACTCCCCCCGGGTCTCACCCTGTCTCTTATACACATCTCCGAGCCCCACGAGACTCGACG
>ERZ1027039.474-NODE-474-length-15142-cov-5.176974_pt1 | contig 15142 bp, 7 predicted proteins | sample MGYA00519438_ERZ1027039 | MGnify/ENA primary metagenome ERZ1027039 (study PRJEB26926, sample SAMN06164810) | human gut metagenome | biome: ENVO:00009003; feature: ENVO:2100002; material: ENVO:00002003 | host: Homo sapiens | place: USA | collected 2012 ...
CCCCCCGAGATCTACCGGAGCCTTATCGTCGGCAGCGTCAGATGTGTATAAGAGACAGGTAGAAAGTGGTGTAGGAAGATGTATGAAAGCTTCATCCTACACCAGTTGTTTCATCCTTTCAAACTCATATTTCCCTAATTAACAGACTCTTAAGATGCATTACACAAACTTTGTTTGAATTCATGCAGATATCTCTTTTTAGCCTGAACTATTCATTACTGGAGTTAAAAACGTATAATTTTGTTAGGAGCTAAACCCTATACTCTCATTATATAGGAAGCTGAACTGTAGATGTAAAACTTGATATGCTCCTTCCTTTTTCCCCTAAAGCTTTAATACTAATGTCATTATGCCTGTAGCAAAACCTCGTTTTCCAGTTGTGGACTGTATATCCCACAATTGCGGGCTACACAGCCTCCAATTGGAAACCATAGAGCCCGCAACCGTGGGACGAAGTTTTACTACAGGCAAAAGAAGAAAAACAATAAAGCAAAGCGGGGTTTTCATACGACCTTCTTCCCATCTTTCTTATTATTCCACAATAAAATGCTCAGCTGCCACTTTTATCTTTTTGCCTTATAACTGATAAGAATAAAATGCAAAATTTATTCCTGGGGAGTTTTAGAAAAGATACGGGAAATAAGTTTCAAATCAAACTTGGACCTGCGATCATAAAAGAAAATGCCGTTCTGCTCCTGCTCTACATCGGTCAATTGTGTATAACAATATCCCCAAACATATTCCTTTAAACTTAGTATAGCATCTATCTGCGATTCAAGACGTTGCAGGAATTCTTCTTGAGTTGCAGGAGGTGTACTGTAGCCCCAGGAACTATCTGTATTACTTTTATCTTTCGTCTCTACCCATTTTATACCACCTACTTCATCTATCAAATAGGGCATATCGCCCTCATATTTCGGAAAAGGATAGGGACTATCTACACCAAGCCCATTAAATCCCACATTGGCGGATGGCACTCCTTGCGGATTATTAGGTGTCTGAAAGAAAACTCCATCTTTATATAAGGCATCCTTCAAAGCAGCCGGATCTTGTTCATAGCTATGTACCGTCCATATATCTGTTTTTATATGACATCCTCCGCTGGCATCATTCACCGGCCGAGTGGGATCCAATGACTTAGTCAAATCATACAAATCTGCTGTGAAACGTGGATATTGTATGTGATCGGGCCACCACTCTTCATTCATCGGCGTCCAAATCAATAAAGACGGGTGGTTCCGGTCGCGCAAAACAAGCTCCGACCATTCTTGCAGAAAGTTACGTGCAACCTCAATGCTGTTTGCATCCATTCCCCAGCTTGGTGCTTCCCCCCAAGTGATATATCCCAGTTTGTCGGCCCAATAATAGAAACGTTCTTCAAAAGCCTTCTGATGTAGACGGGCACCGTTAAAACCGGCAGCCATCGAGATTTCTATATCTCTTTTCAGGGCCTCATCCGAAGGAGCTGTCCAGATACCGTCCGGATAAAATCCTTGATCAAGTACCAAACGCTGATAATAAGGCTTATTATTAAGATAAATCTTATTTCCCTCAATATGGACCTTCCGCATTCCCACATAAGAAGTCACCTCATCTATCACCTTTCCATTCTCATCCAACACTTGATACAGGACATCATACAGAAAAGGCGATTCCGGTGACCATAACCTGACATTCTTCAATGAAAATACAGCCACAGAACTATTTGCAGCTTTGACACATACTGTTCCGATTTTCTTGTTATTCTCTTTCAAAACAATCCGCAATGTGTTCTTATAACTGTCACGATAAAAACGGGGGTGAATAACCAACTGTTTTTGGTCAATATCCGTTAGCGCATGAACAGACTGTAACCCTGCCGATGCCACAGCCTCCAGCCATACAGTTTGCCAAATACCGGTAGTACGCGTATATTGGCATCCATGAGAGTTCAGCAAAAGACTCTGCTTACCGGCACTTTGCATCATAGATCTTAGATCACTGCTTGCACGCACCACCAGATGGTGTTCTAACCCATCCCCTACATATCCGGTAATATCGAAACCAAAAGAAGAGCTACCTCCGAAATGTCTTCCAACCAATTTTCCATCAATATAGATTTCCGAATTAAAATAGACAGCCCCAAAGTTCAGTATTACATTCTTGCCTGCCCATTCTTCCGGTCTCCGTATGATACGATGATACCAAATATGATTGATAAAATCTTTATGTTCTACCCCGGACAACTTACTTTCCGGCGGAAAAGGAACTGTTATTTTACCGCTGAAAGTTGTAGCTTTATGGAATTCCTTTTCCATCCCAATATTTGTAAAATCAAAGGCATAGTCCCATTCTCCATTTAAGTTTAGCCATGTCTTACGCTCAAACTGGGGACGTGGATATTCCTTTCGTGGTATTTCACCAGCATTTGTTTGAATCCCCCACGCAACAAATGCAAGGAAAGTTACAAATAAATTTCTCAAAATCATGTGGTTGTTTTTTTAATCAATATCCAGTACAAAGCCTCCATGAGGCAACACATCTATTTCCAGCACCTCTTTCTCACTTATTTCCGGGAAAGTTTCAATGCGTACATCATGCAATTCATTCCCTTCCTTGTCAGCATATAAGGTTATGGTATGTTGACCTTTATCCAGAAAAGACAAGGGAACCTTAATTCTACGTTTTTGTCCGCCGTTAATTCCCGCAACAAACCATTTCCCCGCTTTGCATCGAGCCACACAGAAATATTCGCCCGGAAAACCGTCTATGAAATGAATCTGGTCCCAAGCTGCCTCAATCTTTTCAAGCAAAGGACGAGCTGGAGAATTCAAATAGGCGGCCGGCCTGTCTGCCATACAAATCCATCCGGATTCAAAGGCAAATGCCAAAGCCAACTCATGAGCATACGTTGTTGTACGCGGATTCTCATCACGGATAGTAAAGGTCACGGGAGTGTAGTCCATAGATCCAACCACATTACGTGTAAAAGGTAAAGTACAATTATGGCGGCTATCAGGTGATTGGGCCCCCTTGAAGGTATAATATTCAGCTCCTCGCACTCCTTCATTAGTCATGATATTAGGGTAACGTCTGCGATGTCCCCGCGGCAAAGTCTCTCCATGAAAACTCACCATCATTTTACGTTTGGCAGCTTCAGCACAAGCTGTATCGCGGAACATCATTGCATATTTTGAATCAGAATCGATATAATCAATCTTTATTCCATCCAAGCCCATTTCTTTATATCGGTCGAAAACAAAATCACGTCCCGCCTTATTGTCCAACACTTTTATCTCATCCCATCCATATACAAGAATGTTTTTCTCCCTTGCATAAGCAGTCAATTCCGGTATCCAGGTCACATCCTCCCATTCCTTTGAAGAATGGAACGGAGTATTGATTAGTGAAACATCAAATTCCAACCACTCCCACTTCATCTCGGCTGCCAGGTCAACATACATTTTTAGAGTATCGATATAACTGTTTGCCAAATAATTCCCCCACCAAGGGAAAGCCGCAACTCCCGGCTTTATCCAATCCATATCAGAGAAATCTGTAGAAGGATTCAGATTCTCAACCAATGAGGATTCTACAATATCACCTATATTTTGGCCCATAATAAAAGTCTTCCATGAAGTCTTAAAAGAAGGTTCAGCCACAAATGCCGAATCTTCAGGTGCATACACATAATAAAATGTAGCAGATTTTGGCTCCTTTGACAAGTGCATGGCTGGCATGGAATACACTTCAGCTTCCGTCATCAACATCCACTGCTTATCCTGTAATGTAAGGACGGGAAACAGAAACTCTGTAGGTCTCGTAATAGTATCAAGTACACGTTCCGGGTAGAAATTCTCATAATCCTTAATCCAGTCCATCATCCAAGTATGGGTTTCATCCGACAAAGTACACTCTGTCAGTTCATGCCGAATGGTTACCGGCTCCTGATTGCCCAGTTCGTAACGGAATGCAACCCCGTCATCATAAGCACGGCAAACGACCTTCAATAACTGCCCGGCGGCGTTTTTATAGACGAACGTTCTTTCATTTGACTTATTCACATATTCAGAGCGTTTCCCCGTGGGCAAAGTATATGTTTCATTGATAGTCCGTCCCGTTTGATCCACATACACCAATCCACTGTCAAAACAATATTTACCATTCTCCGCAACCACCCCCATCAGCGAGCTGCGAACAATTTCATTCCCACCGGAAAAAATCTGATAATATAATGAACCGGATTCATCCAACATCAACATCAGTTTGTTCCTGCCATCGGGCGAAGTTACTTCTGTTTTCTGTCCACAAGCAGAACATAGGAACAACAATACTCCCCATATAATTGCAGTATATTTCATTTTTTCGTATTTTTAATTTATCAGATACTTTATAAATTCTACAAACTATTTCTTAAAAGAGAATTTCCAAGATACTTTTCCTCCATGCGTACTCTTCAAAACAAGTTTTACAAGATTCTCAGAATTGTTTTCCAAAGAACATGCCACTTCATTATCAGCCACAGTGCAATGCTGGGGTTGCCAACCGTTCGTTGCTATGGTAATATGCATCGATTCACCCTCCACCAGCTCAGCATAGCCGGTCAATTCCTTCGTTTCTTCATTCCAAAAAACTTCGGACAATTCCAGGAGTCCTTGCAGTAAATGTCTGTCTGTAGACAAAACTTGCGGATTACTTTCCACTTCACGAACAGCCATTTGTCTTGCCTCCCCTTTGCGCAACTCTTGTTCCAAGGTTTCATTACCACCGAAAGTTCCAATCAGTTTATCATTCCAGAAATCATAAATATAATATTGCTTGTCGGGATGTAAACCGGCTCCTCCACGTCCTTCTATCCCCGAAAGCTTAATGCTGATCTTTTGAGGATGTTCTTCATCTTCATTGAAGAATGTCAACGAACTCCATTTATCTGTAAGCTTCATACCATAAACTCTTGGATAGTCAGTAGTGAAAGCATCCAAAGGGCGGGCACTCCTTGCAAACTGATGGAAAGGATAAATACGCGACAGCTTATATACGTGCTCAGCATCCAATGTACCGAAACTATTGGCCAAGAGCAAACGGGAAGCCGTCACATAAGACATAGTCAACAATTTATTTATTCCATCTTCCGAATCTGCCGGTTGTGCCTTCAACAGGTTCTTTGCATCCATATCATAATTTACCACAACACGGTTTTTATACCATCGTAATCCACTTCGAGCTACCATCTCCGGAGTAATGACATCTGTATCTCCCCAGGTACGCTGGGAAGACACATACCCCAATGCAATATCAGAACCATACTTCAAATTACGTTCGTGGATATATGCTTTATTGCCCAACCCTTCTGAAGCCAATTTAAAAATCGTACGATAAGCACCGGCTGCTGTACTATATTTGTCATCCATCCCGCCATAAACTGGCCACCCCGTATATGGATAATCAAACATCATACCGACGATACCTGCGTCGTTCAAATTGTGATATACATCACGCATGTGTGCCAAGAAACCGATGTCAGTAAAATCATAAGTCGTATAATTTTTATTCAGCCAGTCGAATGTATCAATCTCATGAAAAGATTCATTAAAAAGCATATGTTGCGGATAAGCTTCCGCATAATCTTTCGAGCGAACCGCCGTTTGAAAGTAGGTAAATGGCAAGCCGCCCAAATCCAAAATAGCTTGTGCCCATTTCCTGGAAGTATCATAAGGGGCACGGTAATGACCTGATTTCAACTTCATACTTTCTCCCTGCGGTCCGCTCCCACGTAAACGCCAGTGCTCATCATCCCACCAACCATTCTCATTGTTTTCATCATAACAATCGGGTACAAGACGAATACCCATGGTAGTATATTTTAAGAATCCACTCAATTTTACACGTTTCATTTCTTCTACGGCTCCAACAGTATCATTTGTCCCCATGACAATATTTCCACCATAAATAGGCATCATGGCATACCACATACAAATTGTCGGAAAATAGTAGTAATTCAAATTTATTTGCTGTAAGATCCGTAAAGTCTGCGCATACTTTTCAGCAGAATAAATTGGATTGGCAGTTACAAAATCCAAGTAGAACCGGTCCTTCTCCGTCATATATCCTGACTTTGCATCCACAAGTTTACCTATAACATCTGATGCATATAAATTCAGGGTGCACCTGGTAAAATCAGCCGCAGGAATTTCAACCGTTTCAGGCTTATTCAAGCGTTCTTCCGGAAGTTTCCCTTCATAAATAAGTACTTCACTGATCACAACATTATCACCACCAGCCTGTTTCACCAATAATTGCGGTTCCAGTTCATTGGCCGCTGCCGGAATCTCAAAATAAATGATTTGGGCATTCTCTCCTTTTGCCAAAGAAGGCAGCCGACAATCTTCAATACAAGTTATCTCCTTATCACCATATTTGAGATGTACTGTCTGTTTTCGTCTGTCCGCATCATCACACCACGACAAGCCTACAATGTAGGATTTATCTTTATCCAGATTATGCAGCTTAACGCCTATTTCCCTGTCCGCCCATACTACAGTCCTTGCCTCTTTGTAGGCTATGTTTCCCTCAAACTTATAAGGAGCACCGGAAGAAAGTGTAATATACGGCTGAACAGTGTCCGTGCCAACAACCTCTTCTCCTACATCGATATAAGAAACCAACTGCAAGTCTTCTACCGGATGTTCCTTCAAGTCAGCCTTCCTTTGTTCTTTTTCTCCTATTAAGGCATACTTGGCAAACTCTCCATAAGAAGCACCTCCACCCACCAAAGTATGAAAGTCATCGTCAGTTCCGAAATGAAGTATCATGTTGTTTTGTGACAACAAAGAAGGAGTTTCACGAATATAAGTCGGGCAACCTCCACCTTCACCGTCTATAAGCTTGAAATTTTTAGAGATATCCGCTCCGTAAAACAAACGGGCGTTTGCAACCGGCGATATTTCTTTAATCTGTATACCTTCTGAGGTTCCGTTACGGATACCACCATACATTATGACAAAGGGTTCCTGATCATACAAATTAAAATTAAAAACCAAGTCCGGTTTTCCTTTCTTTACTGAAACAACCTGTATAGATTGACCTTTTCCCAACGAATCCTGAATTGCCTCTATCTGATAATAGATGGAGTCTGCATCCGTAGAAAGAAAATCATTCACGCGCCAAGAGGCATCGTAAATACAGGTTTGTCCTGTTTCCACATCAATTCCTTTATAAGTTCCCTGCTTCAAATCAAATTCCAGCTTTACAATACCATTATCTATAGCAACCATCCCCCTATTGGTACAGCTTGCGCACAAAAGTATTGTAAAAATCAATCCTAACAACAGTTTATTCATAGTTGTACTTTTTTCATTTATATCCTTCATTCTGATCTTCCGCCCCTATTCCGTCATTCATATTAATTTCATTCGTTGGAATTGGATAAAAAGCATGATATGGCTGTACATTTCCCTTCGCAAACGGATTATACTTATCAACTTGCGCAGCAAAATAATCTGCTCCACGACGTATCAAGTCCATTCTTCTCCAACCTTCCATCCCCAATTCACGCATGCGTTCCTCATAAATGAAGTCGAGCATTTCTGTATTATTTGAGGCTGTAATCGGAGTGGAAACCTTTGCACGATTACGGACACGGATAACTTGCTGCTTTGCACCAGCCAAGTCATTCTCCGCCAAAAGACATTCTGCATATAACAGGATTAGATCAGCATAGCGGATAAAATAGATATTTTTCGAGCTGGCTCCGGCATCCATTACACGATCATAATCTTCATATTTCTTGCAATGAGGAGCTATATATTCCGGATCGGCCGCCGAGGTCAGCAAATTGCCATTCTTATCATAGAACTTAGTCCGGACACTGGCATCAAACCGTTCATCCGTATCATCAAACAACCCCAAGTACCTCTCACTCGGCAGAAATATACCAAATCCACCTCCCTCTGTAAACTGGTCGAGAGCTCTGCTTCCACAAAAATATTGAAATTGATTTTGCTCATCCGGATATTCAAACTGAAACTCATAAACAGATTCCACACCATTCTCAAATTCCGGCTTAAATAAATCGGCATAAGACGGTTGCAAAGAATATACGCCTAAACCTTCTATTTCCTCAAAAAGGCGTTTTGCTTCAGAATAACTCCGTATACCGGTAGACTCCGGTGCATACATATAAACTTTCATCAGCATAGCCTTGGCTGCACCAACCGTAGGTCGTCCTGCACGATAATCTGTCTTTAGGTGTGATTCGCAAAATTCTAAGTCCTGGATTATATACTTATAAATTTCAGCCTTATCAATCCGTGGATAATTAGGAGTGGCAGAAAGAACCGTTTCCTCAGTAATCAAGGGAACACCACCAAAGTTCTGTACCAACATAAAATAATCGAATGCACGGACAAAGCGTGCCTCAGCTTCTTTACTAAGCCTCCATTCCTCCGTACTGCCTGTATAGTTACGTACAGCATTAATTGCTGTATTGGAACGTGATATACCGAAATAACCGGAGTCCCACAACCATTTCGTCAACCAATTGTCAGCATTCAATGACGTGTTGTAGCGGTCTATCGCTCCTTGTTCAGCCCAATAGTTAACTTCCACCGTTTTTCCTCTGGCCTCATCCGTACCGGTTATCCCAATAAACCCCTGACGTCCATTTTTAAACCACAAAGTAGACTTATAAGCTCCCTGTATTTCTGCCTCAATCAATGCCTCATCTACGTCTTCAGATTCAGCAGACATGAAATCTTCCGGTTCCTCTCTTAAAAACTCATCGCATGAAGATAAAGCTAAAACTCCAGCCAATGCATATATATATATCTTTTTCATACTTCGTATTTTTATTTGTACAACCTTAAAAACTAACATTTAATCCCAAAGTGAAAGAACGTGCGTTCGGATAAGTCTCATCATAACCCGTACCTACGGATTCCGGATCGGCTCCCTTAAACCCTGTCCATGTCAGCAAATTCTCTCCTGAAACATAAAGATTCAGATTACTCAATCCCACCTTGTTAATCCACTTCAGAGGGAACTGATAGTTCAATGTCACATTCTTCATACGCAGGTAAGAACCATCCTGCATAACTCTACTGGATATCAACATTCTATCCAGATTATTGGAATGAGCTCTCGGTATGGAACCACTTGTATTATTAACACTCCAACGATTCAGTTCATCATTGAACATGTTCAGAGTTCCATAGCCTGCACCCAGCGTATATTCATGATAAGACCTGTTGAAAACATCATTACCATACACATAATTGAATATTACATTCAAAGTCCAATTCTTATAATTCAAAGTAGTGGATATCCCTCCATACCCCTTCGGATCAGTATAACCAACAATTTCCCTGTCATTAGTTGTTATCTGTCCATCTCCGTCCAAATCGGCAATTTTGTTTTCACCAGGATAATAAGTATCACCACCTTCGCGACCATCTTTCATTTTATCCATTAGAACCCTATCATCATCCCATTGCCAAATACCTTCATATCGATAGGTATATATCGTACCCAGAGGCTTTCCTACCCACCAACCGGCATTTAATGGATTAGATGCGTCGTTCATCCTTTCCTTGATACCTCCATACAAGGACTTCAATTTATTTTTGTTAGTTGCCCAATTTACATCCAAATCCCAGGAAAAGTCCTTGGTAGCAATGATTCGTCCTCCCAAAGAAATTTCGATACCTTTGTTCTCCAATTCACCCACATTAGAATAAATGTTCAGATAACCGGTAGTCACCGGTAAAGGAGTTTGCAAAACCAAATCCTTACTGTTTTTCTTATACACATCCAGAGTAAAACGCAAACGGTTATTAAAAGCCGCTAAATCAACCCCTGCATTGATCTGTTCCTGACGTTCCCAACGCAAATCCTTATTACCCATAAACTGATCTGAATTTTGGATGGTATTTACCGAATTTCCTTGGTAATCGACTGTGATTCCGGGGGATAATTTAGTAAACGATGAATAAAGCGCTACATTACTATTACCCAGTTGTCCCCAACCAAAACGTAATTTCAGATCATCAAGCCAATGCACCTTTTCCATAAACCTTTCTCCGGAAATACGCCAAGCACCGGCTACTGAAGGGAAAAAGCCCCATTTATGTCCCTCAGCATAGCGGGAATTACCATCATAACGCCCTGTAAAAGTAAAAATATAATTATCCTTATAAGCATAATTCAATCGACCGATAAAAGAAGCCAAAGCCCATCTGGTTTTACTGGAAGATTGCTTTCCCGCCGGAAATTCAGATGCCGAACTGATATTATTATATCCCATTACATTCGTAGCGAACCCATTCCCATATTGCGTATTACCAAAATAATTATTTACCTGAACAGTGTTGCCCAACATCACATTCACCCTATGTACCTCTTGGAACAACTTAGAATAGTTCAGTGAATTTTCCTGCATAACGTCAGTCCATCTGTTATTCTTTATTTGTGCTTCACCTTTCACGCTTTGCCCCTGTTTTATGTTTGAAGGAGCGAAATATCCGGAAAAATTATTCACCTGATCCAAAGACACGCTACTCTTTAAAAATAAATCTTTTGTAATATCTATCTTTAAATATGCATTCATAGAAAAACGGTTGGACTTTGCATCATTATCTATCTGTTTGGATAAGACCGGATTACTTTGTCCGGGATTCGTATAGTAAGGTAACTCCAAAGGCGCTTTACCATCTATCTCAAACGGGTACATCGGATTTGCACCTAATCCATTTCCAATATTAGCTCCTCCATAAGTAGTTGCGCCATCATAATAGCTTGAATTAACCCCTACTTTTAGCCAAGACTTTATTTGCTGTTCCAGATTTACACGAAAACTAAAACGCCTATGTCCTGTTCCCTGAATAATACCCTTCTGATCATAATAATTAGCGCTGATATAATAATTCGTTTTATTTGTACCACCAGACAATGAAACCGTATAATCCTGAACCACACCAGTTTGTGATATTTGATCATACCAGTCATACGTTTCACCGGCAAGTAAAGTTTGTCTTTCAACATCCGAAAACATAGATGTGGGTAATTCCTTGGCATACTGTTGCTTCAAGACATTAAACTCACTGCGGTATTCTTCTATGCTCATTTGTGGATTTGCCAAGAATTTTGCATCCATTTGTGAGTTTACATTCCCCTCAATACGGATTTCAGCCAATTCCTGTGCCGTTAACATTTTAGGTAAGTTGGAGGGAGATTGAAATGAGGTCCGGGCACTGAATGACACTCTTGCCTTTCCTTCTTCGCCCTTTTTTGTTGTCACAATCACTACTCCATTGGCTGCTCTTGAACCATAAATAGCTGCAGCAGATGCATCCTTCAGAATATCGATAGAGGCAATATCATTGACATTGATATTATTCAAAGTACCTTCCATAATGATACCATCAACTACATAAATCGGATCATTTGACTGATTAATAGAACCTTTTCCACGAATAAGCACACTGACACCTCCACCGGGAGAATTATCACTTAACTGCACTTGTACACCTGCACTTTTGCCTTGAAGAGCCTGATTCAGACTGACTGCCGGAGTTTCCTTCAGTTTGTCTGCCGATACGGAAGATATAGCACCTGTTATATCCTTCTTTTTCGCCGTACCGTATCCAATAACCACTACTTCATCCAAAGCCTGCTTATCTTCTTCCATAATGACAAGCAAATCATGTTCAGCTTTGTTTATAAGCACAGTTTTATTCACAAATCCCATATAAGAGAAAACCAACTTCTCTCCTACCGCTACATCAATGGTAAACCTACCATTTAATTCCGTTACAGTTCCATGAGCTCTATTGGATTGCACAAAAATACTTACACCCAATAAAGGCTGCCTACCTTCATCCAAAACTGTACCAGTAACTTTCACTGTCTGTGCAGACAATCCGATTGCGAATAGCAATCCAATCAACGTCAATAAATAATTTTTCATAACACAAAACAATTATTAGATTTAAAGAAATAAATATCAGACTTATCCCAGAATGCCTTTCTACTTTTTACCACCACAAACAATAGAAATAAATCAGAATGGCAATAATGATACAAGACAAAATATTAAATAATTTTCCAGTGCGGAAAAGTGACCATCGTACCGGAGATGCAAACACATCAATTTGTGTTCGGTTTCTCAGCATAACAATCAATCCGCAGCAAAGCAAAAAGACAATCCCCATCCTGTCCATCCAAGGCAACCCCGGACAAAGGAATTTTAGTAAAAGGGAAAAGATAAAGGTTCCTAAAGCAGCTGCTAATGCTCCATTGGCTGTGGCTTTGCGATAAAAGAAACCTGCAAGGAAAATTGCTAATGCACCCGGACTGATAAAACCCGTAAATTCTTGAATATACTGAAATGCCTGATCAAGTCCGGATAACATAGGCGCTATTATAACAGCAATTACCAAAGATATAAAGCTGGTCCAGCGGCCCACATGTACCAAATCAGCCTCCCCAACTTGCGGACGGATATACGAACGATAAATATCCATTGTAAAAATAGTAGCTATACTATTCATCATAGATGCTAAAGAACTAACAATAGCCGCTGTTAGCGCTGCGAATGCAACCCCTTTTATGCCTACGGGGAGTAAATTGCTCAACAACCAAGGGTAAGCTTCATCTGATTTTTCCAATGGAGCATTCAAAGCAAAAGCCGCAATGCCCGGAATGACAACCAGCAATGGAATAAGCAACTTGATAAAACCGGCAAACAACATTCCCTTCTGGGCTTCACTCACTGATTTAGCCGCCAGGGCACGTTGAATAATATATTGGTTACACCCCCAATAATAGAGATTGGCGACCCATAAACCACCTATAATAACAGAAATACCCGGAAGATCCATATAACTAGGGTGAGACTTGTCAAGTATAAGATGGAACTTATCTTCGGTCTGTACATAAAGATTTTTAAAACCTTGTACTACTCCTTCCCCCATTCCCAGAGTATCCAGTGCAATATAAGTTGTTATTAATCCGCCACCTATTAAAAATACCACTTGAATCACATCTGTCAAGGCCACTGCTTTCAATCCGCCATAAATAGAATAGACTCCTGCAAATATGGCCAATCCCAGCACTCCCACAATCATGGGTACTCCCATAATCTTCTCAATGGTCAGCGCTCCCAGATAAAGAATGGAAGTCAGATTAATAAACACAAAAACAACCAGCCAGAAAAACGCCATTACAGACTTTACACGACTATCAAACCGTTCTTCCAGAAATTGAGGCATTGTAAATATCTTCTTCTCAAGGAAAATCGGTATGAAAAACTTTGCCACAATCAACAGCCCCAGTGCAGCAATCCATTCATAAGTTGCCATAGCCAAGCCGATAGCATAACCTGAACCGGACATCCCGACAAACTGTTCAGCCGAAATATTCGAAGCAATAATAGAAGCACCGATTGCCCACCAAGCCAGTCCTCTTCCCGCCAAAAAATATCCTTTTGCACTCTGTGTTTCTTTTTTGTTTCTACGGGAAACAAAGAGTCCTACAAATAAAATCAATAAACAGTAGGCAAAAAAGATAATCAAATCAATAACAGAGATATGCATAATTTTTCAATTAATCAGTTATAAATGGGTAATGATTCTCGCCTGGAACAACTTTAGGTACATCGACAACGAAAACACTGCCACTCAAAGGATATTCTCTACGTTCCATATCAGAAAGCCCGTCTAAAGCTGTCGTTATGAACAACCTGCTATCCCCGATTCCGCCAAAAGTGCAAGAAGCGACATTAGGGGCAGGCACATCTACCTTGTCTACTAACTTTCCAGTATCGGGATCCCATATATACACCCCAAATCCTCCCCAATGTGCTACCCATAAAAGTCCATCAGCGTCGATAGTCATTCCATCCGGGACTCCGTATTCCGGTGGAACTTGTACAACTGTACGTCGCCAGGTTATTTTAGCTGAACAACTATATCCATATTCTTCGATACAGCCACGACCTGAATCAATGTAATACATCCGGTCACCAGCCTTATTCCAGACCATTCCATTTGGAATATATTGCTCAGTCAGAACTGACACCCAAGACAAATCATTATTAATACAGTACAAGCTTCCGGTACGGGTATGTTCCATCAAATGCATTACTCCACACCAAATACGACCCTCCGGAGACGCTTTACAATCATTAGTGCGCAACTGTGAATGCAGACCTGTCAATTCTAAAAGCACCTGATACTCTCTTTCTACAAGATGATAAACAACCAGACGATTCTTCATTGCCAAAATGATTTCATGCTCATGCCCTTTCCAGGGAATGACAGCAGTTATCATTTCGGGAAATTGGTGTTCTTCCATCTTCTGGCTCTCCAGATTATACTGATGCAGGATACCACTGTCAATATCAACCCACAACAAAGTTTTCATATCCGGAAGCCAAGTAACAGCCTCTCCAATCGTGTCATAACAACGATATAGTAGATTCGCTTTCATGTTGATTCTTTCATTATTAAAAATCCTGCATCAATGCCGAACGGCCTCCATCCATCAGTACAGTGGTTCCACTAATAAAACAAGCTATCGGGGAAGCCAGATAGACACATAAAGCACCAACCTCTTCTGCCGTACCAAGTTTCTTTACCGGATGATGATCAACCGTACGCTGACGTTCGGCATTTGCATCAGGAAAAGAATTGAACCAAGTGTCATTTCCTGCCGTATCGATAAACCCCGGTGCTACACCCACTGTCCGTATCTCAGGTCCCCATTCTATAGCCAAGCTGTGTACTAAGCCCGTTATAGCCGTCTTCGTGACATTGTAAGGAAAACATCCAGGAATTGTGCAAAACGCATGGTTTGAAGTCATTAGCAAAATAACCCCCTCTTTCGTTTGTTTCAAATAGGGCCTGCAAAGTTTTGCCAAGCGCCAATGTGAAGCCAGATTCAAATCAAGATTATATCTCCAATGCTCTTCATCACAATGTTCTGCGCCCTCAAAAACATTCATCCCGGCATTGGACACAAGAATATCCAGCCTGCCAAATGTATCAATCACCTTTCTAACCAACTGTTCCAAATCCTGCTCTTTTGTAACATCTGCCTGCACATAAAGCCCCCGACTCCCCTCACTCTGTCTCTTATACACATCTGACGCTGCCGACGATAAGGCTCC
>ERZ1027039.515-NODE-515-length-14458-cov-6.830383_pt1 | contig 14458 bp, 12 predicted proteins | sample MGYA00519438_ERZ1027039 | MGnify/ENA primary metagenome ERZ1027039 (study PRJEB26926, sample SAMN06164810) | human gut metagenome | biome: ENVO:00009003; feature: ENVO:2100002; material: ENVO:00002003 | host: Homo sapiens | place: USA | collected 2012 ...
GACAAGGGGGCTTTGCGGTCGCCCCCTTGACCCCTTCGCAGCGCACTCCCATGTTTCTTGATTTTTATTGTTACAGAAGGAACTTGCGCCTGCGAGCGCGTTTGGGACAGCGCTGCTTTTGGCGTTTTTTGCGAATTTTCCCCTTGTTAGACCTTGACGAATGTGGTATAATACTATTTCGGGATGAAGATGAGCCAAGATGCGCCGCGAATTTTTCATTCTGGCTAACGCGAATGAAATGCAGCGTAGCATCGCTACGCCAAGTGGAATGAGCAAACGCCAGAAGGGAAAAGGCGCAAGCAGATGGCGCAGATGAATCCCGGAATAGTATTTCTAACAGCGTGGCGGGAATGAGCCGCCAGACCCTGAGGAATAGGAGAAAAACAGCTATGGTTAAGGTCAACATTATTTCGGGTTTTCTGGGCGCGGGCAAAACGACGCTCATCAAAAAGCTGCTGACAGGCAGCGTTGCGAAGGAAAAAATCATCCTGCTGGAAAATGAATATGGCGAAGTCGGCGTGGACGGCAGCTTTATGAAGGATTCGGGCATCATCGTTGATGAGCTGAATTCCGGCTGCATCTGCTGCACGCTGGTGGGCGACTTCCAGAAGGCGGTTGATGACCTGATTGCGAAGTATCATCCTGACCGCCTGCTGATTGAGCCGTCCGGCGTGGGCAAGCTGAGCGAAATCCTCGCCGCCGTCGAGCGCGCGAAGGAACGCCACAGCGACCTCGTTGTGACCGGCTGCGCAACCGTTGTGGACGCGGGCAAGTGCCGCATGTATATGAAGAACTTCGGCGAGTTCTTCCTCGACCAGATTAAGACAAGCGCGACGGTGATTTTCAGCCGCACGCAGCTGCTGTCCGCGGAGCGCATCGAGAAGAGCCGCGCGCTGGTGGAAGAGCAGCATCCGGGCGTCCGCATCGTGACGACGCCGTGGGATGACCTGTCCGCTGATACGCTGCTGGAAGTCATTGAATCCGGCAAGCCGATGGAAATCCACCTTGATGACGACGATGATGACGACGACGAGGATGAACACGAGCATCATCACCATCACGAGGACGGTGAGGAATGCTGCTGCCATCATCATGACGACGACCATGACGAGCATGAGCATCATCACCATCATGATCACGACGACCATGACGAGGATGAGCACGAACATCATCATCACGACCACGAGGACGGCGAAACCTGCTCCTGCGGACATCACCACCATCATCATCACGGGCATGACGCGGACGAAGTGTTCGTGTCTGTCGGCGTAGAGACTGCGAACCGTTACGAGCAGGACGAGGTCAAGGCGATGCTGGACAAGCTGTCCGACGAAGAAGAGTACGGCACGGTGCTGCGCGCCAAGGGCGTTCTGCAGAACGCGGCGGGCGAGTGGTTCCAGTTTGACTATGTGCCGGGCGAGAGCCAGTTCCGTCCGGGTACGCCGGATTACACCGGCCGCCTGTGCGTCATCGGTGCGCACATCGACGAAAAAGCACTGCGGGAGCTGTTCAAGGCATGAGCGAACAGGAATTTACACCAGTCTACCTGATTACCGGCTTCCTCGAAAGCGGCAAAACCCAGCTCATCAACTCCATGCTGACGGACGAAAACTTCTCGCGCGGGCAGAAGACGCTGGTCATCTGCTGCGAAGAGGGCGTTGAGGAGTACGAGACGGCGAAGAACACGACCGTTGTCGTCCTCGACGAAGCGGACGAGATGAACACGAAGAAGATGGAAGCGCTGGACAAGGAGTATCAGCCGGAGCGCGTCATCATCGAGTACAACAGCATCTGGACGATTGAACGGCTGGGCAGCTGTATGCTGCCGCGCAAGTGGGAAGTCGTGCAGATTATCACGACGGTGGACGCGAACACCTTCGACAACTACTTCACCAACATGCGCCAGATGCTGACCGACCCGATGAAGGTCGCTGACCTGATTCTGGTCAACCGCTGCCAGCCCGGCGCAAACAAGAGCCCGTGGCGCCGCCAGCTCAAAGCGGTCAACCCGAAGACGAACATCATCTTCGAGAACACCGACGGCACGAGCGAAGACGGCGTGGCGGACGAAGACCTCCCCTACGACATGAAGTCCGCCGTCATCGAAATCAAGGACGAGGACATTCCGACCTTCTATCTGGATTCGCTTGATCATGCCGACCGCTACGACCGCAAGACCGTGCGCTTGGTGGGGCAGGCGTTCGCTGACCGCTCGCTGCCCAAGGGCTACTACATGTTCGGGCGGATGGCGATGACGTGCTGCGCGAACGACATTCAGCCCATCGGCTGGATTACGCAGGGCATCCAGAAGCCCAGCACGAAGACATATTTCCGCCTGACCGCGCAGTGCAAGGCGGTGGACGCGCAGGGCGAAAAGATGCTGATGCTGCAGGAAGCCCGCGCGGAGATTGTCCCCCCGCCCGCGGAAGAGTACCTGAATTTCAACGCATAAGATGCTGATTTCCCCCGGCTGCTGCAAGGCAGTCGGGGGATTTTGTTTTTCAATGGGGCTCACGCCGTGTATGTGCTGAACTGATATTTTCGCAAAATTTTCGCTTGTACTTTTTATGGTATTATCTTGACAATAAGAACAGTTTATGCTATTATATCAGTAGAACAATTGATAGAAAGTGGAGGTGATACCGTTGGTGCACGTCCCGTCACGCTATGCAACTGTAACGACCGACGAATGAAAAGGAGCTTGATATACTATGAAACGACTCATCGCTTTTGCCCTCATGCTTGTTCTTGTGCTCGCGTGCCTTGCGCCGGCACTCGCCGCTAACAACCAACTGTCGGCTGCTTCTCACGGTGGCAAAGCGCAAAGTGGTTATGTAGAGAAAATCAAAACTGGCAATCCTTCCGTCACTGTTAATTCCATCAATAACTTAAACGATGGGCTGTGTTTTTACTTCCGTGTGAGATATAAAGACGGAACTGCTGCAACCCATCATTATGACTTCGAGGAAACCGGAGTTCGTACCGTTCGCTATAAAAATGATGATATTCGTAATGACGTTGGTGCATCGTTCTTTATCCGTATACAAACATATAAAGAACAGACCAGTACACTTACAGTAAACATTTCTTGGGCTCCATAAGATGTTATCCCTCCCTCAGGCATTTATCATGCCTGAGGGAGGCTCTGCTATACTATACGGGAGGTATTGATTGTGAAACGTTTTATCTGTGTCTGTTTGTTCTTTTTGTTGATTCTTACTGCAGCATTCGCTGACGATACACCTACACTTCGTATTTGGGGAGCATATTACGACGAATCCATCCAATCATACGCATCTGCTGGTCACAATATTGACTTCCGTTACAGTTCATTTGTTGATATTGCAGCTGCTATTGCATCAAAAAATCCAGACGTTGATGTTTTCATCTTTGAAACTTACTCTGGTCTTGATCAAATAAAGAAGTTAAACTACTATTTGCCCTTGCCAGAAGATTCAACATTTCAAGAACATCTTAATAATTTATATCCTGCCTTTCAGCTTCCTTTGCTGGATGATAACCATATCATTGGCTGGTATGCTGATGCACAGCCTTTAGGATGGCGAGTATTATCTCCCCATGTACTGGATGACGCAGGAGTCAGCGCGCCGCACACATTTGAGGAATTATTAGATGTCTGCACTGCACTGATTGACGACGGTATTTTAGGCAGGGACTATTTGCTAATCTCCGAATATCCGTACACGCCATCCGGCATGTTGTCATTCTTTATAGAACAGTTTATCATTGCTTCAGAGCGTGTTGATGGGCAGGTGAATTTCTTACGCCCAGAGTTTTCCCGAATGACGGCAAAAATCAAGGAAATTGTTCCGGAAAACATAAAAGAAAATCGTCTCGCCGACTATGAATTGTTTACAACGACGATGGTTTCTTTCACTCCCGCCACAGATATGGAGTTGATTCCTTCCGTCCTTGACGATGCACCTTCGAGCCTATACTATATTGCAGACATCGCCATCATCAACCCCTATTCCAACAACATTGATGGTGCTATCGACCTGATGCGCTATTTGGCAGCTTGGAAGTCCGATATTGCCTACCTCTGGGATTCGTCTCTCAGCAAGCCCATCATCCGTTCCGACTATGACGAAAAGGTTGCGCAATATCAGGATGAAATCGCCCGCTTGGAAGCAAAGGAAAACCGCACCACGCAGGATGAAGACGACCTTGACCGCGCTCGCCGGAGTTTAGCCTACATCACCGAACACCCCTATTCCGTCTCCCCGGAGGACATTGCCTACTATCAGGAGCTTGTCCAATACGCCTACATCCCCGGCGACTCCCCCGTCACCTTCGACGATGCCCTCAAGACGCTCATGCAGCGCTACCTGAACGGCGCGTTTGACGCGGAGGGGTTCGCCCGCGCGTGTCAGGAGCATGTCAACACGGTGTATCTCGAAATGGGGCTGACACCGATGTATGTGCCAAACTAATTCCACTTGTAAATTTTCCCGCGTTCGCTTGACAAATCAACCGCATCGTCCTATCATGGAGATAGGCGCAAAGCCAACGAAAGGGGTTTGATTTTTCATGACAAATCAGGAGAAATACGCCCAGCAGATGCAGGACGCGGGCGTTTGCGATGCGCGCGGGGCGGCGCTCTGCGCCACGGTGAAGGAGCTGCCGGACGGAAGCTTCGGCATGGTGCTGCTCGGTGTGAAAGGCAATGACCTGCTCATCTACGACACGAACATGAAGTCCGAGCCGCTCAAGCTGATGCACACCATCCCGCTCAAGGACGTGACCGACTTCAGCACCACCAGCCTGATGGGCGAAATCCTCAAGGGCTACACGTTCCGCTTTACGTCAGATGGATTTACCTATTCGTTCAAGAACTGCCGCCGTCAAGCGTTCCTTGACGTGCTTCAGCAGGAAATCAGCAAATAACATCAAGGGCTGTGCCGGAAAAGTCGGTGCAGCCCTTGCATTTTGCGTTCTTTTTCTGATATAATAGACATGTCAAGCATTATTGTCACAGGAGGACGCTATGATTTCCATTCTGCCCGAAAGCAACTATGCCGCCGTTATGACCGAGACGGTGAAGCCGTATTTGGATTCGCGCCGTCAGGAGATGGACATGCCGCTCTCCACGGGCGGCACGCTGCACGCGGAGGTCTACGAGCAGCCGGATGCGACCCGCGCCGTCATCATCCTGCACGGCTACACGGAATCCGCCGAGAAATTCCGCGAAATGACGTGGTATTTTCTGAACGAGAAGTTCAACGTCTACGCCATCGACCACCGCGGACATGGCAAGTCCGTCCGCAAAATTTCTGACACCTCCATCACGCACGTTGATGCGTTTTCGGATTATCTGCGCGATTTGGAGGAGTTCATGTCGGGTGTCGTTCTGGCGCGGACGGAGCATCTGCCGCGCGTGCTGTATGCGCACTCGATGGGCGGCGCGATTGGCGGCATGACGCTGATGAATCACCCGGAGTATTTCGCGCGGGCGGTGCTGACTGCGCCGATGATTGCGCCATCGAGTGCGCCGTTGCCGCGCTGGGCGGGGAAGCTCGCGGCGGACTTCATGTGCGCCATCGGCAAGCGGGAAGACCGCGCGTTCATCGGCAAACCGTTCAGCCCGGAGAACGAGCCATTCGAGACATCCTGCGCCACCAGCCGCGCCCGCTTTGACTACTACGAGCGCAAGCGCATCGACAACGCGCACTTACAGAATTGTTCGCCCACTTATGGCTGGGTACAGGAAGCGATTGGCGTGACGAAAGTGCTGCTTGACCCGGCAAAGGACAAGCAGATTACCACGCCGCTGCTGCTCTGCCAAGCGTCACTGGACAAGACAGTCTGTCTGCCGGAGCAGAAACAATTCGTCGCGCAAGTCCCCGGCGCGAAACTTTCCGTTTATCCCGCGAAGCACGAAATCTACATGTCCACGAACGATGTGATGGAGAAGTATGTGCCGGAAGTAATTGAATTCTTACGGGGGTAAAGGAGGCGCCAGAGGCTCTGCCTCTGGACTCCGGCAGGGCTCTGCCCTGCACCCGCGAAGGGTCTTCGACCCTCTCGACACCCTTCTCGCGATTGAGTTGAGCGCTTCTGCATACAGTGTCCGCGTGTTTATCCAACGAACCTACGGTTCAAAAAAGAAACAAAACCCCAAAAGTATGAAGGTAGCGACCGAAGGTTTCCAAAGGGCGACCGCAAACTTCGTTTGTTTTCATGCCCTTTGGTGCGCCCACAGGCGCATTCCCCTGCTCCAAACTTACACAATAAACAAAAAAGTCAGCACCAAAAACGCCCCTGCCTAACATAAGCAGGGGCGTTTTCATCATCACACCTCGCGCCCAACAGCTTCGGCAATCTTCCGAATATCCGCCATCACGTCCACAAACGCAGCGGGCGTAATCGACTGCGCACCGTCGCACAACGCGTGCGCCGGGTCGTTGTGCACCTCAATCATCACGCCGTCCGCGCCAACCGCAATCGCCGCGCGCGCAATCGGCTGCACCATCCAGCTCTTGCCGGTCGAGTGGCTCGGATCGACAATCACCGGCAGGTGGCTCAGCTTCTTCACCGCGCAGATGGCGGACAGGTCGAGTGTGTTGCGCGTGTACGTCTCGAACGTGCGGATGCCGCGCTCGCACAGAATCACCTGCTCGTTGCCGCCCGCCATGATGTACTCCGCGCTCATCAGCCACTCTTCGATGGTGGCGGACAAACCGCGCTTAAGCAGAATCGGCTTGCGAATCTTCCCCAATTGTTTCAGCAGGTCAAAATTCTGCATGTTGCGCGCGCCGACCTGAATGCAGTCCACCTTGTCCACGAAAGTGTCAATGTCGTAGGGGGACATCAGCTCGGTCACGATGGGCAGCCCGGTCTGCTCGCGGGCATGGCAGAGCATGTCCAGCCCCTCGTATGCCAGTCCTTGGAAGGAGTACGGGGACGTGCGCGGCTTGAACGCACCACCGCGCAGCACCGTCGCGCCCGCGTCCTTCACCGCCTGCGCAACGGCGGTAATCTGCTCGTTGCTCTCCACGGAGCAGGGACCCGCCATAATCGCGAGTTTCTTGCCGCCGACAACCGTGTTCCCGATTTTGATTTCGCTCGGCGCGGGATGGAACGCGCGGTTTGCCTTCTTGAACGGCTCGGCAACCTTCATGATGCGCTCGACGCAGTGGAAGGATTCCAGCTGGTCGGGGTCAATGCGGCTCGTGTCGCCAGTCAGACCAAGGATGGTCATCTCCGTGCCGACAATCGGGCTGACGGATACGCCGCGCGCAACCACGGCATTGGTGACGGTGTCGATTTCCTGCTGGGTCGTGCCCTGCTTCAAGACGATAATCATGGTGTTCAACCTCCTGCGTCAATCATTATTGGCTCAAAATCATTATTGGCTCAAATGGACGAAAAAAAGCACGGAAGCCCGCAAAAGAGCTTCCGCGCCTGATGTTTTCCTCAATCGCTGCGGCTGCTGCTTCACGGTACGTCAATTTGCCCGGCGAAAAACGCCGGGAGCGTAAACGGAAACAGCACAGACAGCATCATGGAGAAAATTCCTCCGTTCGGCGGCATCATTGCCGCATATCCGCGTTTATTATAGTCCGCTCATCCCGCGCTTGTCAAGGGCAGGATTGTACATTTGCTGTTTTTCGGGCAAAAAGTTTGCCAAAGCTAACCTGTATCGAATGGCATTCATCTATCCTCGGGCACGCACAGCTATCCTTCAGAAAAATTTCGGGAAAATCGTGTAATCCTCTTGACAATCAACCGATTTGGGCATTATAATAGCCATAATGACAATTGTGCCATTTGGTTGAAGGAGGATGAAGGGCATGGAGTCTTACCTGTTCGCAGACGTAGAGGCTGCGGCGGATACTATGGTGGTGGAAGGATACCACAAGCCGGGCAGCTTGACCCGCTCCAGCGGTGCGTGGATTCACGCGGCAGGCACGGCGATGTTTGAGGCAGGGAGACGCCCCATTAAGCCGCATGACCAGTGGATTTGGTTCGCGGTGGAGGCAGGCGAAGCAACGCTGGTTTGGCAGGGGCATGAGCTGACGCTGAAACAGCAGGAAACGTGCTTCCTGCCCGCCGGCAACCGCGACGCTGCCCTGCAGATTGACGAGAGCGTCCGCTGCGTGTGGATTGCGCTGGAAGGCCCGCTTGCGCCGATGGTCGTACGCAAGATGGGCGCGCTGCTGCATATGCCGCTGAAGCAGGGGGCGCTGCCGAGCCAGATGTACTTGGCGAAGCAGATTGTGCAGGTCATCGTCCGCCACACGGACACCAGCGACGCGACATATCAGCTGCAGCACCTGATGTACGGGATGCTGGCAAGCCACTGGGGTCAGCCGGTCGCCATGGACGCGATGCTTTCGCACGAGATTGCGAAGGTCGTGGACACCCTGCGCGCCAATCAGTACAAGGACAACTTCTCTCTGGCGGAGATGGCGGCGATTTCCCGTATGCCGATGGAAACGTTCCGCAAGCGCTTCGTGAGCGAAGTGGGTATGCCGCCGCTGTCGTATGTGCTGCACTGCAAGATGGAACGCGCGAAGGAGCTGCTGCGCGAGGAAGGGCACACGGTTCGTCAGGCGGGCATCGAAGTCGGGATGCAAGACCCGTACCACTTCTCCAAGCAGTTCAAGAACATCGTCGGCATCAGCCCGTCGGCGTTCATGAAGCAGGCCGCCAAGCCGGATGCGACCATCCGCGGCAGCAGCAAAGTAGAAAAGAAGTAAGCAGTGAGGCGACTGTCAGGGGATAAACCTGGCAGCCGCCTTTTTTCTTCCAGATAACCGCCACATTTACCGCACGGGATTCGGGCAGCATTGGACTTTGTGTTGCTCGGCACACTCGTCCGCCCCTCTACGGTCTACTATGTGATTTCTGTTCGTCGGTTCGGGCGTTTGCCCGCTGGCATCCGGCTTCCTTCAGACTCCGCCTCTCGATGGACACCCTTGCCTTCGGCTAAGCCGGGCACACATAACGGCCGTTGCAGATTCATATTCTGCAACGGCCTTAAAAACGCTATGAAATGGGATTATTCCGCTGTCGGTATCAGGCGAATCAGCGCGGTGGGAATCTCTGCATCGGTGAAGTCCAGCGTGAACACTGCGTTTTCACCTTCCACGATGTAGGGCAGATCAATTTCCGTATCGTCGGCATTCAGCAGCGCCAGGGTAACGCCGTTCAGCAGCTCGGCGGGCATCGTGATTTTTACCTCGCCCTTCGGCCGGGTGAGCTTGCCGGAAACTTCAAAGCAGACGCTCAGCAGCGTATTGCCGTTCGCAGTTTCACCCATGCGCAGCACCAGCTCGCCATAGGGCAGATGCTCGCCCTCCGCCTTCACTTCTTCAACCAGCGCCAGATGTGTGCCATCGCTCACATTGCCGCATACGGGGCAAAGCGTGCGCGTCGCTTCATCCTGCTTGAATTCGACGATGGCGCATTCAGTCTTGCCGACATGCTTGCAATCCTTGCGCTTGCAGGTCGCGCTGTGCGTGCCGTCGCCGTTACTCGTCCATTCGCCATACCAGTGCAGCAGCGTCTTCGTCTGGTGATCCTTATAGCTGTCATTGCATTTTTTGCAGGTGTGCAGCGTGTAGCCGCCCTTTCCGCAGGTGGGCTTGACGACCTTTTCGGTATAATCGTGCCCGGGGGCAGGGATTTCCACCTTGGTGGTGTAATCGCAGCCCTCACGCTGGCAGGCGTCATATTCATTCCAGCCAATTTCGGTGCAGGTGGGCGCCTTTGCGTCGTGGTGCACCAGGTCGTGGTTGTTCGGGTCAGGTCCATTATTTGGGTCTACATAAGTATCCGTTCCCTTGTGGTAGCAGTAGTCGCAGTTTGTGTAGTACACGGCCGGAGCAACGCAGGTGGCTGCGGACTTAAGGCACACGCTAACGGCGCCCTGAACGAACCAATGTGCGCCCATCTTAGTTTTCGCTTCGTGGCAGACGGTGCAGCTAAGCCAGTGGTTTTTGTCGTCCGAATGCCAGTTCTGCCCCGCAGGGAATGCATGTGCGCTGTAGTACTGCCCGCCGCAGGTGCTGCATGTTCCCAGCGTAATGCAGGTCGCGCTGCTGTCGCCGGAGCAGCTTGCGGTGTCGACCGCATCGCAGCCGTCACGCTGGCAGTGGCGGATATGCTCACTGTTGTTACCCCTGGATTGCCATGCGCCCCAGTCGTGCGGCCCGTATTCACCGTAGGACATAAGACAAGAAGTACATACCGCAACTTTCGTGCAAGTGGCTTTGTACTGGGGTGTATCTATGCTCCAATGATTCTCTGTAAACTCATCATAGCAGCGGTAACAGTACAGCGTATGGTAATCTTTTTCTCTTTTGCGTATTTCAAAGGTATTCCCTTCGCAATAGTCGCCGTTCAACCTGATATGCGCAGCCATCGCCGTGGTTGCTACAAAGAGCAGCGCAATCGCCAGGAGACATGTAACCAACCATTTTTTCATGTTTTTCTCCTCCTCAAATTTTTAAAAACGCTATGAAATGGAAATAAGATTATTCCGCTGTCGGTATCAGGCGAATCAGCGCGGTGGGAAGCTCTGCATCGGTGAAATCCAGCGTGAACACTGCGTTTTCACCTTCCACGATGTAGGGCAGATCAATTTCCGTATCGTCGGCATTCAGCAGCGCCAGGGTAACGCCGTTCAGCAGCTCGGCGGGCATCGTGATTTTTACCTCGCCCTTCGGCCGGGTGAGCTTGCCGGAAACTTCAAAGCAGACGCTCAGCAGCGTATTGCCGTTCGCAGTTTCACCCATGCGCAGCACCAGCTCGCCATAGGGCAGATGCTCGCCCTCCGCCTTCACTTCTTCAACCAGCGCCAGATGTGTGCCATCGCTCACATTGCCGCATACGGGGCAAAGCGTGCGCGTCGCTTCATCCTGCTTGAATTCGACGATGGCGCATTCAGTCTTGCCGACATGCTTGCAATCCTTGCGCTTGCAGGTCGCGCTGTGCGTGCCGTCGCCGTTACTCGTCCATTCGCCATACCAGTGCAGCAGCGTCTTCGTCTGGTGATCCTTATAGCTGTCATTGCATTTTTTGCAGGTGTGCAGCGTGTAGCCGCCCTTTCCGCAGGTGGGCTTGACGACCTTTTCGGTATAATCGTGCCCGGGGGCAGGGATTTCCACCTTGGTGGTGTAATCGCAGCCCTCACGCTGGCAGGCGTCATATTCATTCCAGCCAATTTCGGTGCAGGTGGGTGCCTTGGCGTCGTGGTGCACCAGGTCGTGTTTCAGCGCAGGCAGTTCCACCTTGGTGGTGTAATCGCAGCGGGAGCAGGTATCGTATTCCTCCCAGCCGGTCTCGGTGCAGGTGGGCGCTTTGGCGTCGTGGTGCACCAGCTTGTGTTTCAGCGCAGGGATTTCCACCTTGGTGGTGTAAGTGCAGCCCTCACGCTGGCAGGCGTCATATGCATCCCAGCCAATTTCGGTGCAGGTGGGCGCCTTGGCGTCGTGGTGCACCAGGTCGTGGTTGTTCGGGTCAGGTCCATACCATGGGTGTACATAAGTATCCGTTCCCTTGCGGTAGCAGTAAGCGCAGTTTGTGTAGTACACGGGCGGAGAAACGCAGGTGGCTGCGGACTTAAGGCACGAGCTATCGTTGCCCTGAACGAAGAAATGTGCGCCCACCTTAGTTTTCGCTTCGTGGCAGACGGTGCAGCTAACCCAGTGGTTTTCGGCATCCGAATCCCAGCCCTGATTCGCAGGGAAGGTATGTGCTCTGTAGTACTGCCCGCCGCAGGTAGTGCATGTTCCCAGGGTGATGCAGGTTGCGATGCTGTCGCCGGAGCAGCTTTCGGTGTCGACCGCATCGCAGCCGTCACGCTGGCAGGTGCGGAAATGCTCGCTGTTGTTGCCCCTGGATTGCCATGCGCCCCAGTCGTGACCGAGTTTGCCGTATTGAGTGCCGCACCGGGTGCAGGTTTTGCCCGTGGTGCAGGTCGGCGTTTCGGTGCCGCCAGAGTGACGGCCGATTGGATTGTCATCAAATAGGGCATAGCTGCCTTTACCGCAGTGTGAACATATGTAAATTACATAATGATAATCGTCGTTGAATCGCTCGAATCTTGTAATCTCATGATCTGCCGTCGTGTTGCAGAAACGGCATTTGTCGCGGATGGTTTCCGCCTTCGCTTCCGGCGCCATTCCCGGCAGCAGGCACAGCAGCAGCGCCGCAGCCAGCAATATGGCAAAACTCTTCTTCTTCATCTTCGTCGCCTCCTTAAAGTTAGGGTAACACCGCACAAATGAGGTGGTCGGCTGGCAAATGGATTGTGCGGTGCTGCCTTTATGATGGATTTACTGTGCCAGTTCCACCAGCGTGTCAAACGCGGGCTTCGGCTGGGCATCCTTGTCGAACAGGAGCGGGTACTCGTCCGCGCGCCAGCTCAGGTCGTCCACCGTGCCCCATACCTGCACCGCTTCGATGCGGTCGGCGTAACGCAGGAAAATCTTCATCAGGTTGCCGTAATACTTCGCCTGCTTCTGCAGATTTTCCTCGCTCGTGTCGTCAATGCCCACGTCAAGTTCGGACACGCGCAGGAGCAAATCACGCTTGGCAATCTGCTGGAACGCCCAATCCACGCGGTCAATCGTCGGACTGCCGACGGAGTAGTGTGCCTGGAAGCCGTAGCCGTCAATCGTGCCATCCGCAATCAGGCTGTCCAGCAGGACGCAGATGCCGTGCAGCTTGGGGTCAAGGGGGGTGTTGTAATCATTGTAGTACAGCTTCACGCCGTCCGCGGCGTACTTGCGGGCGTACTCAAACGCGCGGTTCACGAAATCCTGACCAACCGTCTTTGTCCAGTTGGATTCGCGCAGCTGGTCGCTGCCGTCCGCCACGGCCTCGTTCACAACGTCCCACGAGACAATCAGCCCCGGATAATTCTCGTTCGTCCACGTCAGCACCTGCTGGATGTAGCTTTCCATGCGGGCGAGCATGGTTTCGCGGCTGCACAGCGGTTTGTGGGTCGCGTACCCCTCATGGAAGAAGGCTTCGGGCGTCTGGGAGTGCCACACCAGCACATGCCCATGCACCTTCACGCCATTGTCGCGGCACCAATTGAGGAACGGAATGCAGTTGTCGAACTTCACAGCGACGGCCGTGTCGTCCGTGCGGCTGAGCTTGCGGCATTCCGCCATGTCCAGCAGCGAATCCGGCTTCATCTCGTTTCCCGCGGTCATGATGGTGAACTGGCTGCCGTAGAACGCCATGCGTTTGCTGTCCGCCACTTCACTGGCAACAACCGCCGTGCCGAAATCGAACTTATCCGCATAGAGCGTCTTGAGGACAGGCAGCGAAGTGGTGTCGAAGGAGTCAATCTTCTCGTCGCAGGTGAAATTGCGGATGGTGAAGGACGTTTCCTTGCCCGCACCCTCAACGTACAGCACATACTTGTCATACCGACCGGGAATGTACGAGCCGGACAGCATCGCCCATTCGCCCTTCTTCGCCGTGCCGGTGACAATGTTCTCATAGGATTCCTCGCCGTCGCGGGTATGGGCGACGGACAGGATGAAGCTGCACGAATCCATCTCGTCCTGCTTCACCTGCACGGACAGGTTGTAGGCGCGCCCCGGCACAAGGTCGAAGTCGCGGCCGGGAGAGTTCCACGTCGCGGTACGCCCGGTGATGTACAGCCCGTCAGCGGTCGTCTCGATGGCGGCACCGCCCGCAGAACGCGCATACCAGCCGTCCGTGCCGCTGGTAAAGTCCGACGTGTAGTGAATCTGCGGCGCGTCGGAGTAATCCACTTTTTCGGGCGCGGTGATGGTCAGCGTAACGTCATCAATGCAGTAGTTTTTGCCCAGATAGTTATCCGACGCCGTGAGGAAGCGGATATTGATGCCCGCGTCCGCCTCGAAATCGCAGGAGATTTCCGTCCACTCCTTGCCCTTGACGTTCACCTGCGCGTAGTAGGCGTAATCGCCGCCCGCCTTGCCAATCGCCACAGCGCCGTCTTCCGAGCTTTCGACGTAGACGCAGGCGGACAGGTGGACTTTCGCGCCGGCCTCGATGCCAACCGACGCAGCGGAGAGGTCAACGGCATCCCAGTTATTGCTGCCGCGCCCCGAAACTCGCAGGCTTTGCTTGCCGCTGTGCGCCTGCGATTCCGTCACGCCGACGGTGCAGGAGCCAGACTGGCTGAACGCGGCGGCGTTGCCATCCTCAAAGTCGATGGTGACGGCGGTCTGCGCGGCTTCTTCCGCTGCGGCGAAGCAGGGCAGAAACAAGCAGACTGCCATCAGCAGAAAAAGCGCTTGTGCGACCCAGTGTTTCATGTTTGATTTCCTCCCTTAGCGTCTTGGGGGTCTATGGAATGGATGATGCAATAATTTAATTATACACAAAAATTGTGTTTTGTCAAGAATGTCTGATTTCTTACCAGAACGAAAATGTACAAGTGTCAAACATAGGTTACAAATGAGAACCAAACAGGGAAGTCAAGGGA